>Ga0209633_10001336_pt1 | contig 25624 bp, 24 predicted proteins | sample Cruoilmetagenom1_FD_187290 | JGI IMG/M metagenome (GOLD analysis project Ga0209633, IMG submission 187290) | Oil polluted marine microbial communities from Coal Oil Point, Santa Barbara, California, USA - Sample 1 (SPAdes) (version 2) | ecosystem: Environmental > Aquatic > Marine > Oil seeps ...
GCGCCGCCCGTGCGCTCTGAAAAGAAAGGGGAGACAGCACCGGTTGCGACCGAAATAACCTATCCCTCCCCCCATGACGGCATCGACTCCGACAAAAGCTCCCATTCAAGAGATAGCGGTCACGCCACTACCGGACACCAAAAGTGACCCAATCTCAGACCTATTGGTTGAACAGGGTCAATTGACCGGTTTTCTTCGGTCGGGACTTTACCGGGACGACCGCGGGTTCGCCGGAGGCCGATGCCTCCGGGACTTCATAGGTCACTTGGAACCGGTTTTGCCCCGTCGCTTTAATGGCGGTGGGCAAAGGGAGCATCAGCTCGCTTTCCTGGCGGGTGATCACCGGGAACCCGTATACCCGGTTGGTGTGTTTGATGGCCTTGCCCGCTGCTTGCCTGTCGCGGATAAATTGCAGGTGGTCATCGAACCGGTTGGCGATGCGCCGGCGTCCCGCTTCGATGACCTGCCCGCATCCTTCACCAATCGACGACTGGAAGGCCTTGTCCAGCTCGTACCCCACGCTGTTTCGGCCGGCAATGGCAGCGGCAAACAGGGTGGTCCCGGTGCCCAGAAACGGGTCTATCACCGTATCGCCCATGACGGAAAACATGGATACTAGTCGGTAGGCCAATTCAAACGGGTAGGCGCCGCTGCGTTGTCTCATTTTTTTATCACCGGTTTTTTGTCGGGTCCCCTTCAGATCCATCCAGACATCGGAAAACCACTGGTTGCGTTCCTCCCAGAAAAAAGCGCTTTGGCGTCGGTTGCCTTTTTCTTCCGGGGTTTTGAACAGGCGTTTGCCGCCTTTTCGAAAAATCAGGATGTATTCGTGTTCCAATGTCACATAGGCGCCGGGCGGCATCATGCCCGACCCCATGAACTTGTTGGGGGCGTTGGTCTGCTTTCGCCAGAGGATGTTGGGCAGGTTGCAAAAGCCCAGGCCCAGCATGTGGGACAGAATGCGACTGTGGTTGGGGTAGAGGGCAAAATCTCCATGAATGGTCCGGGTTGCATCGCCGATGTTGATGCAGGCAATGCCGCCGGGTACCAGTATCCGGTATAGATCATCCCATACCCGGTCCAGCTGCCGGTGCATTAGCTCAAACGCCTTTTTTCCGGTTTGGCTTTTCAGGGCGCTGTCGATGGCGACCTGGCGGCAGAACAACGCATCCCACATTTCGATCATCGGATAGGGCGGGGATGTTACCACCAGGTGAACACTCTGGGAGGCAACGTCGGTCATTTTTTTTGCATCGGCAAACCGGATGCGGTGGTCGGATATCATGGGTAGACCGGCTCCTTTGTGAATCCTTTCATTTCTCCAATATTTTCGGTTATTCGGCGCTCATTAAATTCACATCGGGGTCGATCGTATGGATCCAGATATTCCTCCGCCTTGGGGGTATGCAGCACCAGGATTACCCCTTCCCATACGGCAATTTCCGTTTTTAGGTCGATTTTCATATATGCTAAGCCTTTAACAATGGTATGGAAACGGTATTGCATGATGGGTTTCGGTAAGGGATAGGTATCAGAAAAAACAAGAAAAGAAAATCCGTATGCGATTAAGGTGATAAAATAGGGTGGTATCGATCCCATCGCCTTGACATCCAAAGGCGCGGCAAATATTCTGATAGCGATAACCAACAACGAAAAAGATGCTGTGGGAGGATGCCATGTCTCAACAAACCAGGGCGCACCTGATCGTCTCCGGTCGGGTTCAAGCCGTCTGCTTCAGAATGGAAACCCAAAAGGCGGCAGCGCGCTTCGGGGTTTGCGGATGGGTCAGAAACAAACGTGACGGATCCGTGGAAACGGTCGTCGAAGGTGACGAAACGGATGTGACGTCCCTGATCAACTGGTGCAAAACCGGTCCGCCCATATCCAGGGTGGAAAAAGTGGATGTTTCCTGGCAGGAATACCGGGGTGAGTTTGATGATTTCAGCATTCGATACTAACGCGAAGCCAATTACTGGAGGCAGCCATGGCCGTGATCAGATCCCTTCAAAAAGCCGAAAAATTAGAAATTGAGAAATTTACCCCCCCGAAGGATATCCGCTCCCTTTCCAAAACGCATGTGCCCTATAGCGGGTCCCCGCAAAAACATCCCCTGGATTCGGAGCAGATCATCCTAATCCCCGATCCATATAACGAAAAAAGCCCTTACCTGGAATTTTGCAAACATGACATCACCCACGTGGAAAAACTGGCCAATATCGTCAATATGGGCGGGGAGACGGTCAGCATAGCCAGAATCTGGGTCAAAAAAGGCAGCCTGGCCATCCAGTGTACGCCGTTTCAGGTTACATAACTGTAGAGACGTTCATGGTGTGAGTTGACGCCATCACGGTTTCGCCCGATTTTCCGACATCCGGTCTCAGTCATCCGTCTTCTGGATTCGGTCAGGCGCAGGCATCCGTATCCATCAATTTCCGGTTCGTAAGCTCACTTTTTTCCGCGGCATTGTCGAAGGCATCATCAAAATCCATGCCGATAGTGACTTCGCTGCCGCCGCTGACTTTGGTTTTGGCGTTGGGATAGCGCTTCCTGAAGACATGGAGCATGGCGGTATTTTCGCGCAGGACCGTGGCGGAAAATGCCTTGAAGTTATTCTCTTTGGCGATACGCTCCAAGTCTGCCAGCAAATAGGAGGCGATGCCCATACCCTGAAAATCCTCACGAACAACAAAGGCCACCTCCGCTTCGGTATCGCTTTCATTCGCATAGGAGCCGATGGCGACGATCTCCTGGTGGCCCCCGATGCGAACGAGACCGATCATGGAAATGTTTTTCCGGTAATCCACGCTGGCCCATTGTTGCTGCACCACCTCGTGGGAGAAAAGCTTCATTTTGTAGAAAAACCGGAAATAGATGGTTTTTTCCTGAAGGGAGTAAAAAAAGTTGCGGTAGGCAAACTCATCAGAGGGCAGCAGGGGGCGGAACTCCACTGTTTTGCCGTCTTTCAGCGTTAACCGATTTTTATAACCCTCGATGAAGATCAAGTCGTCCCGGGAGGGCGGCAGCTGATCAGAGAAGATGTAATGTCGGGTTTTGGCTACGTCGATGAGTTCCTCTCTGAACTTGGGATGGGCGATTTGGGCCAGTTCCATCACGCGCTGATAGATACTCTTTCCCTGAAGCTCGGCGATACCGTACTCGGTAACCACGAAGTTTACATCACCCCGGGTCGTGGCCACCCCGGCACCTTCGCTCAAATGGGGAACGATTCTAGAGACGGCACCGTTTTTGGCTGTGGAGGGTAGGGCGATGACGGAAAAGCCTCCTTTGGACATGGCGCTGCCCCGCAGAAAATCCACCTGATCACCGATGCCGCTGTAAAACAAATAGCCCATGGAATCGCTGCACACCTGTCCGGTCAGGTCCACCTCCAGGGCCGAGCTGATGGAGATGAGGTTGTCGTTTCGGGCGATGACGGTGGGGTCGTTGACGAATTCCGACGACCGGAAATAGAACGTGGGATTGTTGTCCACATAGCGGTATAGCTTATCCGAGCCCATGCACAGGGAGGCCACCACGCGGCCGGGCAGCAGGGTTTTTTTGCGGTTGGTAATCACTTTTTTCTCGAGTAGGGGCAAAAAACCATCGGTAATCAACTGGGTGTGGATGCCCAGATCTTTCTTGTTGGTCAGGTGCTGCAAGATGGCATAGGGAAGGTGCCCGAAACCGATCTGAAGGGTGGCGCCATCGTCCACCAGTTGGTTGACATAAAACCCGATGCGGCTGGCGGTTCCCGAATCCTTGATGATAGGCAGGGCCTCCACCAGCGGCTCCTCGTACTCCACGAGATAGTCGATATCGTCGATGTGAACAAAACCGTCTCCCCACGTCCGGGGCATGCGGGGATTGACCTGGGCGATGACTATTTTGGCATTTTGCATGCCGGCTTGGGTGATGTCGATGGATACACCGAGACTGCAGTAACCGTACTTGTCCGGTGGACTGACCTGAATCAGGGCCACATCTAGGCCAATCCGATGGTTGGCAAAGTATCGGGGAATTTGGGACAGGTAGGTGGGAATGTAGTCGATTTTGCCTTCGAAGGCCGCTTTTCTCATGGAACTGCTGATGAAAAAAAGCTTAAGGGAGAATCGCCTTAAAAACCGGGGATCGTCCACATAGTCCGAAAAGGTCCAGGAAAGCATCTGGTAGACCATGATATCCTGCATGCTCTGATCTTCCACCATGGTCCGGATCAAGTGCTGGGGTTCACCGCATCCGGTGCCGATGAACACCCGGCTTCCATTCTTGATTTTGGATATGGCGGTTTCAGCGTTCACCAGCTTCCCAGGACATGTCCTCTTCAGATCCATCCTGTTCCTTCCCATCCTCAAATAAAAATAAAACGGTGAACGGCACCGATACCCCGTCACCCCAATAGGGGAGAATATAAATCGTGGTCATTCCATCCTAAATCCATCGGATAGTCAAGCAGACAGTTAGGGCGATGCGAATGCGTTTGAAGGCCCACATGAACCCGTTCAATGGTCACGATGATGAAATTTTACGTAAATGCACCGACTATCGGTCCCAATCTACACAAAACAGTTGACAGGATCGAGGCCGGCTCATACTTTTCCCAGCCAGAGAGTTATCACCGTGTTCTCACAGAAAGGCAGGAAAAGACCCATGAAAGTGATTCAATACAAACAGGAACCGGAGACCCGCTTTGAAAACGAGATGGTAAAGGGCGTTTCCGGCCGGGTTGTCATCGGCAAGGCGGATGGCGCCGCCAATTTTTGCATGCGCGTGTTCGAACTGGACAAGGGCGGCTTTACCCCAAAACATCAACATGACTGGGAGCATGAAATTTTTTTCCATGCCGGTCGGGGTGAGGTATGGCAAAACGGCAACTGGGTGCCTGTGAGATCCGGCAGTGTGGCCTATATTCCCGGCAACCAAGAACACCAGATCAGAAATGCCGGCGACGACCGGCTAACCTTCGTTTGCCTGATACCATCCGGCGCGCCGGAACTGTAGCATGGCCGGACCATGCCGAAGTCCGCTGCCCACCGTAGACATCATCATCGAGGTACGTGATGACCATCCCCGATTTGCCGGACGTATTTGATTCCCTGTGGCTGGATGCCTGCTTGGCCACCATGGCCGGCAAGCGCCCATACGGCATGCTTGAAAAAGGCGCCATGGCCGTAAACGACGGTCGCATTGTCTGGCTCGGGCCCCAGGATCGTCTTTCTGCGGATGCGGTAGCAACCGCCCGGTCGGTGGTCCGCCTTGGTAACAGATGGGTCACCCCGGGGCTCGTCGATTGCCATACGCACCTTGTCTACGCCGACAACCGCGCCGGAGAATTCGAAATGCGGCTCAACGGTGCCACCTACGAGGAGATCGCCCGGTTCGGCGGTGGCATCATCAGCACGGTTACAGCGGTGAGAAACGCCACGGAAACAGAACTCTTCGATCAATCTGCCGTCCGGCTCAAAGCCATGCTGGCTGAAGGGGTGACCACCGTGGAAATCAAATCCGGATACGGACTGGATACGGAAAACGAGTTGAAGATGCTCCGGGTCGTGCGGCGATTGGACGAGGCCTTCCCGGCGGACGTTTTGGCGACGTTTTTGGGCGCCCACGCCCTGCCACCGGAATATACGGGACGGTCGGACGCCTATATCGACTTGGTGACAGACGCGATGATTCCCGCCGTGGCCGCCGACGGTTTGGCCCGGGCGGTGGATGCCTTTTGCGAACGGATTGCTTTCTCCCCGGAACAGATCGAACGGGTTTTTTCCGCCTCCAGACAAAACGGCCTCGACGTCAAACTGCATGCCGAACAACTCAGCGACAGCAAAGGGGCCGTCATGGCTGCCCGTTTCGGTGCCCTGAGCGCGGACCACCTGGAGTATTTGGCGGATGACGGCGCTGAAGCCATGGCCGCAGCCGGCACCGTGGCGGTGTTGCTCCCGGGGCCCTTTTATTTTCTCGGGGAGACAAGAAAGCCGCCGGTGGATCTGCTGCGCCGGCGAGGGGTCACCATGGCCCTGTCCACCGACTGCAACCCCGGGACCAGTCCGACCACATCGCCGCTTCTGATGATGAATATGGGCTGTGTCAATTTCGGTCTTACCCCGGCTGAAGCCTTGGCCGGTTTTACGCTCAACGCCGCCAGCGCACTGGGCATACAAGACCGACGGGGGACCCTCGAGATCGGCAAACAGGCCGATTTTGCAGTCTGGGACATTCAAGAACCAGCTGAACTGGCTTATCGCATGGGTGGGAATCCCTGCCACATGACTGTTATCGGCGGAGAGATCGTTAACGGTTGACGTTACCCTCCTGTTCTGCGATATGCGTAGTTTCATCGGTTTTGCGGGAAAACGGAGCCTCCAAAAGGTCGTTGAATTGATGAATCGTTATTCTTCCGAGATGAAACGGGGCAGCTAAATTGTTGTGCGATGGTTTCTCCTTTTCCAAATAAACCCAATAATCAGAGAGGAATCCAATGATTACCTTGCTGGATTATGGTGCGGGAAACGTCCGCAGCGTCATCAACGCCATCGAGAAACTGGGTGAAACGGTCAGTGTGGCCGCGTCGGGCCGCGAAATCCTGGCTGCCGAAAAGTTGGTTTTCCCCGGGGTGGGGAACTTCGGCAGCATGATGCATATCCTAAGACGAAAACAGTTTGTGGAACCGCTGCTGGGTTATCTGGGCTCCGGGCGTCCCTTTCTCGGAATCTGTGTGGGTATGCAGGCCCTGTTTGAAGGCAGCGATGAAGCTCCCGAAGAGAACGGACTGGGCATCCTGCCGGGACGGGTGAAACGGTTTGACGTGGATCTGGCCGTTCCCCATATCGGCTGGAACGGAATCAGCGTCAAACAGCCCACCGACCTTTTTTACGGGCTTGACGGTGACGAGAAATTCTATTTTGTACACTCCTATCACGTGGTTGCCGACGATCCGGCAGTGGTTCTGACGACCACCGATTACGGATATCCGTTTGTCAGCGCCGTCCAAAAGGGCAGCGTCCAGGGCACCCAGTTTCATCCGGAAAAAAGCGGGGCCTCCGGCCTGACCTTGCTGGAGAATTTTATCCGCAAGGATCGTGAAGCTACGATCCCCATGCGAAGCCCGTCGCAGACCCGCCTGACCAAACGCATCATCGCCTGCCTGGATGTACGTACGAACGACCGGGGTGACCTGGTGGTGACCAAGGGTGACCGGTATGATGTGAGAGAAGACGGAAATGTACGCAACCTGGGCAAGCCTGTGGAATTGGCCGGCCGCTACTTTGATGAGGGGGCCGACGAGGTGACCTTTCTCAACATCACCGGGTTTAGGGATTTCCCCCTGGAAGACATGCCCATGATCCAGGTGCTCAAAGATACGTCCAGAAACGTATTCGTGCCGCTGACCATCGGCGGCGGCATCCGGGATTTTACCGATAAAAACGGCCGCGCCTACACGGCGCTTCAGGTGGCGGCCGAGTACTTCCGCTCCGGGGCGGACAAAGTCTCCATTGGCAGCGATGCGGTTTTCATCGTCGAGGAATATCTGAAAACCGGTGAAAAGAGCGGCCGGAGCACCATCGAGCAGATCTCATCCATGTACGGCAACCAGGCTGTGGTCATCTCCATCGATCCCCGCCGCGTGTATGTGGATTCTCCGGATCAGACCCCTCATCCAACCGTCGAAACCACCATTCCAGGGCCCGAGCATCAGCGATACTGCTGGTTCCAGTGCACCGTGAAGGGTGGACGGGAAGGGCGGGATGTAGATGCCGTGACGTTGGCCCGGACGTGTGAGACATTAGGCGCAGGGGAGATCCTGCTTAACTGCATCGACCGTGACGGTACCAATATGGGGTTTGACGTCGAGCTGATCAACGCCGTGAAGCGGGCGGTCACCATCCCGGTGATTGCCTCCAGCGGTGCCGGATGCGAAGCCCACTTTGCCGAGGTATTTGAACGGACCGATGTCGAATCGGCCCTGGCCGCCGGTATCTTTCACCGACGCGAAGTGCCCATCGCCGCCGTCAAAGCACATCTTAAGGGCAAGGTTGAAGTCAGACAATAGCCGGTTGAATATTGGGTTTATTGTGAAAATCCCGCCAGCACGGCTTTTCCCTTTGACCCAAAAGAATCGATCCGCTCGGCTGGGCATCGTTCATCAGGTCTCCCCCAGGTAGCATCCCTCGTAATCCAACGTGCAAAGGGGGGGCGCTTCCCCATTGAAAACGGCATTGACCACCTCTCCCAAGAAAAGGGTGTGGTTGCCCGGCGCCAGACGCTGGGTAATGCGACACTCCATGCAACCGATGCAGTCCGCCAGGATCGGACATCCGGTCACACCGTCGCGACAGGCGATCGAGGCAAATTTTGCCCCTGGATCCGGGCCCTTAAAGCGGGCCAACAGATCCTTCTGATCCCCGGCAAGGATATTCAGGGCGAAATGGCCGCTTTTTTCCAACAATTCGTGTGAATAGCGGTTGGGGTGGACCGCCACCATGATCAGTGGCGGATCGAAGGATACCTGGCTCACCCATGAGGCGATCATGCCGTTGGTGGTGTCCGCATACCGACTGGTAAGCACGTAGATCCCGTACGTCATGTGGGCCATATTATTCCTAAGGTCTTCGTTCATGATCTACTCCCGCGAATGTGTTGATTCCAGGTGGGTTTGCAAGGTATCCATCTTCTTTGAACCGGAAGAAAATGGCTGTTATTAATACCTGCCGTATTCCCCCACCGGGGTTCGAGCCAATGTTCTCGACCCGAACCGCTCCATTTATTTTTTTTACAGTGTGCTAAAGGATAGGGCAATACGATACGATATGAAATGTACGCGTGGGTTGTCAATGAGGCCGGCAGCCTTTTCGAAAATAAAAAGTAATAATGGGTTAAATACTTGATAGTTTAATAGAAAACGAATATATAGTGTGATGTAGTATTTTTGATGCACAATATCATTACGACATGAACCAAACGAAGAAAGGCGATGAACCAATATGACTGATAAAGGAAAACGCGATCACAATTATCACGGCGGGCAATATGTCAACTTGATCGTGGATCCGCAGCGGTCGGCATTGTTGAAGAGAATATCCACCGACCTTTCCAGCATCACCTTGGATGACCGTCAGCTCTGCGACTTTGAACTGCTTACCACGGGGGCCTTTTCCCCGTTGGCCGGTTTCATGAACCGCAGTAATTACGAATCCGTTCTGGATCGGATGAAGCTGCAGGACGGGACACTGTGGCCGGTTCCTATCTGCCTGGACGTCTCTGAAACGACGGCCAGGCCTTTGGAAGCCGGTCAGTCCGTGGTCGTTCGGGATCCCGAAGGATTTCTCCTGGCCATTATGCATGTGGAAGATATCTGGAAGCCGGACAAGGAAAAAGAGGCGACGCTCCTTTACGGAACCACCGATAAATCCCATCCGGGGGTGGCCGGTTTATTTCAAAATATTGGTGAATATTATATTGGCGGCGCCCTGGAAGTGTTGAACCTACCGCTTCATTTTGATTTCAAGCAGCTGCGAATGACACCACCGGAAGTTCGTGGACTTTTCAAGAAGCTGGGGTGGAATCGCATCGTCGGTTTTCATACTGCAAACACCATTCACCAGCCGGAATTCGAAATGGCCATCCGCGCCATGAAAAAAAGCGGGGCCAATCTGTTGCTGCTTCCCGGCGTAGGAATGACCGGTCCCGGTGATTTCGACTATTACACGCGTGTCCGCTGTTACCGCCATGTCGTTGGATATTTCCCCCCGGAATCCGCGGTCATGAGCCTTCTTCCCCTCTTCATGAGGATGGCGGGCCCGCGGGAGGCGCTGCTTCAATGCATCATCGGTAAAAATTATGGCTGCACCCACTTCATTATTGGCCATCGGCATGCGGACCCGTGTGGCCAAAATGGCGCGGCGCCGTTTTATGACAGCGATGCCACACACGCCTTCGTACAGGAGTTTGCCGAAAAGATCGGGATATCTGATATCTCGTTCGATGAACTGGTCTACCTGCCTTTTGAAGACGAATTTTTCCCGAAGGATGAAATCGACGCGGGAACCGAGACGATCTCTCTTTCAAGTTTAGATATTCGTGACCGAATCCGATCCGGCAGAAGGATCCCCCGATGGGCCACCTTTCCGGAGGTGGTGGGTGAACTGAAAAAAGCTTATCCACCACCTTCGAGGCAAGGCTTTACCATATTTTTTACCGGCCTGTCCGGGTCCGGAAAATCGACCATCGCCCGTGTGCTTTATGCCAAGATGCTTGAAATTGGAAAACGCCCGGTCACCCTCTTAGATGGGGACATTGTCAGACTGAATCTTTCCAATGAACTGACCTTTTCCAAGGAACATCGGGATATCAATGTCCGGCGCATCGGCTTTGTGGCCTGCGAGATCACCAAAAACCGGGGGGTTGCCATCTGTGCGCCCATCGCCCCGTATGCGGCTACTCGTGCCGAAATTCGATCCAATATTGAAGCCTCCGGCGGTTTTGTCGAGGTCCATGTGGCAACGCCTCTGGATGTCTGTGAAAAGCGTGACCGAAAGGGCATGTACGCCAAAGCCAGGGCTGGGCTAATAAAAGGATATACCGGCATTGACGACCCCTATGAAATTCCGGATGCCCCTGAAGTGCGGGTGGACACCTCCGGCAAATCGCCGGATGAGGCCGCCCAAGAGATTCTTATTTTTTTGGGACAAAAGAGGTATATATAATTAACGAAATTCAAACGACAACAGGATGGCTGCCCCATCGCTTAATGGATTTCGGTAACAAAACGGCATGGACACAATAAACGGACCTATGAAAAACACAAAGCAAAAGATTCTCGTTGTTGGTGGGGCCGGCTACATCGGTTCCCACATGGTTCGACAACTGGTTAATGCCCGATATGACGTGGTCATTCTGGACAACCTGTCGACCGGCCGCCGTAGACTGGTTCAAGGCGATGATTTCGTTCAAGGAGATCTGGGAGACCCCGCCTTGCTGAGCAGGCTGTTCGGCACGCATATATTTGATGCGGTGATGCATTTTGCGGCGTTTTCCCAGGTCGGCGAATCGATGAATCAGCCGCTCGAGTATTACCGGAATAACCTGGCTGAAACGATTTTCTTGCTTGATGCCATGATGCGTCATGGTGTGAGGCGATTCATTTTTTCATCCACAGCAGCCGTTTACGGAGAGCCGATGGCGATCCCCATCACCGAAGAACATCCGTGCATGCCCACCAATCCGTATGGGAACACGAAACTGGCCGTAGAGCGTATGTTGGTCGACTGTGATGCGGCTCACGGATTGAAATTTACGGCCCTTCGTTATTTCAATGCGGCCGGTGCCGATGAATGCGGTGAGATTGGTGAAATGCACGACCCTGAAACGCATCTGATTCCCATCATTTTAAAGGCGGCTTCAGGTCAGATTGACCACATCCGGGTATTTGGCACCGATTATCCCACCGCGGACGGCACCTGCATACGGGATTACGTGCATGTCAACGATTTGGCCCAGGCCCACCTGCTGGCCCTGGATGCATTACTCGCAGGCGGGGAGAGTAACGTTTATAATCTGGGGAGCAGCAACGGATTCTCGGTGAAGGAGGTGATCGGCAAAGTGGAAGCGATCACCGGAAAAAGGTTGCCGGTAGTGGACGCGTCGCGCCGACCCGGTGACCCGGCAATCCTGATTGCCAGTTCTGAAAAGATTAAACAGGAGCTGGGCTGGAACCCGGTGTACAACGACCTTGAAACGATCATCCGAACCGCGTGGGACTGGCACCTAAAACAATGAATACGTGAGAAATAACCATGTATCTTGATTTTTACCAATTGAATTTAAAGCCTTTTCAGATCAGTACGGATCCCCGATTCCTATTGCTTGGCGAAAAGCACCGGGAGGCGTTAGCGGTTCTGAAATATGGCATCCTTGACAACAAGGGGTTTCTGCTGCTCACCGGGGATGTGGGCACGGGAAAGACCACGCTTCTGAATGCCCTTGTCGAAACTCTGGGCGTGGATGTGCTGGTTGCCATGGTTCCCGATCCCGGCCTGTCGAAAATGGATTTTTTTAATTTTGTGGCCGACTCTTTCGGAATGAAAAAACATTGCCGAAGCAAGGGCGAGTTCCTCATTTATCTAAAAAACTACTTGATTGAAGTGAATCGACAAAACAAGCAAGCCCTTTTGATCATTGATGAATGTCAGCGCCTAAATCAGACCCTACTGGAAGAGATCCGGCTGCTTTCCAATATTGAAATGACGAACACCAAATTGATCAATATATTTTTCGTGGGCCAGAGCGAGTTCAATGATATCATTCTGAGCCACCACAACCGAGCTATCCGTCAGCGAATCACGATCAATTACAACATCACCGCTTTGTCCGAAGCGGAAACACAAGCATACATCTGCTTTCGGCTGAGCATTGCCGGCGCCGACGATACTATTTTTACATCCGGTGCGATCGACGAAGTGTATAAGTTCTCCGACGGTTACCCCAGGTTGATCAATATCATTTGCGACCAGGCATTGTTAACCGGCTTTGTCAAGGAAAAGAGACAAATCGATGAGAAGATCGTCGTTGAGTGTGCCGATGAACTGAAAATCAAGCGAGTGGGATTCATCGAAGACAGTGAGGCGATACCTGAATCCGGGATAGCACTTCAGGTAAAAAGTCTGCTGGCCGCCTTGCGTAAACGCCTGCCCTTGATTCAACCTCAGGCGTTGGTGCTCGTTGTTCTTCTGATCATTTTGTCGGGACTGGTGATCACCGTCATTTTTAACCGGCATTCGTCCGACATGGAAAACCCGTCATCGGCCGTTGATGTGCGTGAGACGTCCGGTAATACCACGGCCCGGAACGATAGTGACCTGGCGAAAAATGATACCGGGGATGGGTTAGGTGCCGCCGAGCGCGTTGCAGCGTCTATGGTGTTGCCAAACAGCCGGGGACACGAAAATTTCAATCATTCACCGATGGCGATCGATAGTACGCCTGAAGAGACAATCGGCGACGGGACGCTTGACGCAAAACAGTCTGATACATCACCGACGTCCCCGATCGGTGAGGATGCGGAACAACGAATTTCGTTGGGTGACATACAGGAAAAGTTCGGTATCTATCCCGAGGTTCATTTTGAGTTAAATTCCAACAATCTGGATGAGTCGGGCTACCAACTGCTTGGCGTGATTTCCCGGTTCTGTCTCCAGAATCCGGAGACCATTGTCGTTTTAAGAGGTTACACCGATAAATCCGGGGTGCGTGCTTACAATTTAATACTCGCTGAGTTTCGAGCGGATATGGTGAAGAGCTATCTGGTCGGAAGGGGGGTCTCGGATGAAGCCATTACAACCCTTGGAATCGGGCCTGGCGAGGAGGGACCCGGCGGTACCAAGGTCCCCTACTACGAAGGGAAACGTCGAAAGGTAGTTGTCGAACTCATATCGCCAATCGGCTGATTGGTGGTTCAGACGCAACATGGTTTAACCCCGAACGGGATGTTTAAAGCAGTCCGCCAACCACCGTACGGTGAATTGTAGAAAGATATCCTGGTGGGCGGTGTCGCTGATCCGATGATCCGCCCCTTCCAATATCAGTTGTTTTTTCGGATCGTCGGCCAACCGATAAAGGGTGTGCGCGTTCTCAACAGGGACCGTCTCATCGTTGCTGCCGTGGATTATCAGGATGTGATCAATAGGTCCAATGGTATCGATAATATCGAAAGCCAGCCGATTCTTGAAAATATCATTTTTCAATGATTCAGGTGAACCTTCAGGAATGTGGATGGCGCGGCTTTGAACCGGTGTGGCCAAGGTAACGATGGCAAATGGTGAGAGACGGCGTGCCGCCGTGAGGCAGACGGTTCCGCCGATGCTGCTTCCAAACAGGCCGATGGGCATCTTTTTGCCAAATTTCTTGTTAACGGCATGGATCGCGGCAATCAAATCCGAACTACGGTTTTCCAGCGTGGTATCATGCTCGAATACACCTTCACTTTCACCACAGCCCCGATGGTCGAATCGAAAATAGCCCAGGCCGACAGCGTTGCAGCCTTTGGCCAGTTCAAGTTGTTTGGGTGAATTTTTATCGGCCATCAAGCCGTGGCAGCCGACAACCACAGCCGACGGTTCGAATGTCGGCAGATGAAGTACACCGGACAAGTCCAGGCCTTCTGCGCTGAATCGTACCATGTGTTCTCTTTTCATCAACATTTGATTGTCTGAATGTAGATAGTATCGGCCTGTTTTTTCGAATTCCTCAATTATCGATGAATATCGTATCTAATTTAACATTGAACGTCAATTGTAAGGCTTTCTACAATAAAATTAAATAACCATACATCTAGGACGGGAGGTACATGAACATGGACTTGCCGATTGTTATCGGAATAACCGGAGCCAGCGGGGTCGTATACGGTATCGAGGCGCTTAAGATTCTAAAAGATCTCAACCGGGAGACACACCTGATCCTGAGTCAAGCAGGAGAGACGACGCTGAGGATTGAAACCAATTATTCACCCGACCAGGTGAAACGTCTCGCGCAGGTGGTTCATCGGATCGACGACATGGCTGCGCCGGTGGCCAGTGGTTCTTTTTTTACCCAGGGGATGCTGGTAGCGCCGTGTTCGATCAAGACCCTGTCTGCCATTGCCAATTCGTACAGTGACAATCTTCTTGTTCGTGCGGCCGATGTCAACTTGAAAGAAAAAAGGCCCCTGGTGCTCATGGTGCGTGAGACCCCTTTGCACAAAGGTCATCTGGAACTAATGTCACGGGCGACGGATCTCGGCGCCGTTATCCTGCCGCCTGTTCCCGCGTTTTACCATCGGCCTGCAGGAATCAAGGATTTGATTCATCAGAGTGTGGGCAAGGCGTTGGACTTTTTTAAAATCGAGCACCACCTGTTTAAACGCTGGGGCACTTAACGCCTGATACAAGACCGGGCAGTTAAAAGTGGGAAATACTTTTTGCGAATTCCGGATCTTTGAACAGCCTTTGGGCAAATTTCAAGTACTTCTCGGCAATGGCACGGACGGCCAGCTGCAGCGCATAAGGTTTAATGGGTTTTTCCAGCAGATGATTAACATCGGATGCCACACACATGTTCACGACGTCATCATTGGCGTTCCCGGTGATAATAATGGCATCCGAATGGGCCGTGGGGAATTTTTTCTCAATGGCGTCAAGGAAGTAGAAGCCGCTGGCACCGCCAAGATAGACATCCACGACAAAAATGGCTACCCCGATATCCCTACCGTAACAATAGGCAGTGGCCGCTTCGGAGTCCGTAAAGGACAGAACTTTCCCCCACGTATAAAAACGCTTGATCGTCGCTGAAACTATTTCACACACATCCGGGTCATCATCTACAATGATTACATCTAAGCCTTCAGGCATTTTGGGTATCCCCTCCACTATGAATTAAAATAGGGACTGCGATCGGGAATAAATCTTCGTTTAATTTTGTCCGCGGTCCCTCGGTTCATGCTTCCCGAATATTGAATTTGGCCATTTTTCGATAGACCGTCGCTGTATTGATGCCAAGCAGTTTTGCCGCTGCAGCCTTATTTCCCGACGCTTTTTGAAGGGCATGCAGGATGGTTTTTTTCTCGATCGCTTTCAAATTAAAATTGACATCTGCAGGTGTCCCATTATCCGTGCGCATGGTGATTTCATTCGGCAGATCATTCACATGAAACACATCTTCGATTCCCAAGGCAAAAGCTCTTACAATGACGTTTTCAAGCTGTCTGACATTTCCGGGCCATCGATATCCCATCAACGATGCCATCGCTTCCGGGCTGACGCCAGGAAGCGATGGCGATCCCGGACGGTTGTGTTTTTTGATAAGATGGCGAATCAGTAAGGGGATGTCTTCTCGAATGTCGCGTAAAGGCGGCATCGTGATGGAAATCACATTGAGCCGGTAATACAGATCTTCTCTGAAGGTCTCATGCTTTATCGCTTCATCCAATTTCTTGTTGGTGGCGGCAATCACGCGGACGTCGACTTCAGTTTCCCGTGTATCTCCAACGGAGCGGACTTTTTTTTCCTGCAACACACGAAGCAAACTAACCTGAACCGCCGGTGAAACCTCCGCCACCTCGTCCAGAAAGAGGGTCCCGCCATCAGCGGCTTTGAATAGGCCGATGGAATCTTTTGATGCGCCGGTAAATGCACCCTTTACATGCCCGAAAAGCTCACTTTCCTGAAGGCTCTCCGCGATAGCACCGCAGTTAACGGGAATGAAGGGACCTTTTCGTCGGTCACTGTTGTTGTGGATTACCTTGGCCGTCAGTTCTTTTCCGGTGCCGCTCTCTCCCTCGATCAGCACCGTTGGACTGCCGAAACTGATTTTGTCGATGATTTCATATATTTTCTGCATTTTAGGAGACATCCCCACAAGTTCATCATATTTGTATCGACCTTTCAGTCGGTTCCGAATGAGCCGATTCTCTTCTTTTAATTTTTGTTTTTCGATGATGCGATCGATCAGGATTTTAAAGCGGTCGAAATTGATTGGTTTTTGGAGAAAATCGTAGCTTCCCAATTTCATCGCCTCGATGGCTGATTCGATGGTACCAAAACCGGAAACGATGATGACTTCCGTGTCAGCAGAAATTTTTTTTATCTGTTTCAGCAATTCCATGCCGCTGATCTCGGGCATGTTCAAGTCGGTAAAAACAACACTATAATAGCTTTTCCGAACCTTTTCGATTGCTTTTTGTCCGCTTGACGCAGTGGAAACATTGAATCCGCAGCGGCTCAAAAACTGTTCAACAATGGAGAGGATCTGTTGGTCGTCATCAACAAAGAGAATTTTATAATTTTGCATAAAATTTTTTATGGTATTGACACTATTGTCGACAGGGGCTCCAGACGAATGGGGGTGAGCAGTAAACATCACTCAATCGAAAGAACGCGACAACACCTTATAATTAAAAGAAAAATTATACGCTTTTGATTATGCCATAAACGCCAAAAGAAAGTCAAGAGACCAAAATTGATGGGTTGGATTTTTATAATTTCTTGGTATTGAATGTGCAGAAATCCACGATAGCATTTAAAAATGACATTAAAACTGTATCGCTACGGACCTGAATTACACATCCAATCCTGACCTGAATTGACCTCCTGTTACGATCACCTTCTTTTATTTCGTTATCCAAAAGTTTGCCATGACTGGCATGGCAACACAACCAATACCTAATTTTTAAGGAGATTTTCATGAAAGGTCTTAAGAAAAAGTTTTATCTTGCTGTTCTGATTTCGATTTCCGTCATCTTTTCGGGGACATGTTACGCAGTTGCCATGGAGAAGGTTAACATCAATACCGCTCCTGTCGAACAGCTGATGCAACTCGATCGCATAGGTGCCAAATATGCCGAACGGATAGTCGAACATCGTGAAATGAACGGAGCGTTTGAAAAACCAGAGGACATCATGGAGGTCAAGGGCATCGGAATGAAAACCTGGGAGGCCAATAAAGATCGTATTGTCGTTTAGGTGAAACCGTGCTCGATTGCGCCACAACGATAAGTGGGGCAATCGAGCACATTGGAAGTCAGTTAGATCCATTCAGGGCCTTGGAAAAATTAAAATCCACCGGGATGACGGAAAATTTTTGTTCGCTGATTTCATATTAGATCAGGAAAGGCGCGTCGATGGTTTCATACTGGTTGTATGTGACCGTCGACGCAACACCGAACACGGGCAAAAAGACAAGTAAGATGGTGGATTTAATTTTTTCCGAGGCCCTCACATCACGCTAACCGTTTATCTCTCATCATACCCGTAATAAGAAAGTTGAATCTCCAACATCGAACAACCCTCGCTCGATGTTCCTTTTCTTCAAAGCCTACCCAATCCCCTTCATCGCCGGAGTCGTTGGAATTACCATTGACTCCCATCCCATTTTATGTTCAATACATGAACGCTCAAACGGCCTTGCCGACTCCAATTCGTTTTTCCGCTTCCCCCCCCCCAAAGGCATTTTCGGTTGATGTAACCCACACGGCGGAGCTGTATGTAAAGGTCGCATAGATGGAACCAAAAAATTTGAAAACATTGCAAATATTGGACATCATTGCTCAGGGAAATCCCACATCCCAGCGTGAACTGTCGGATGTGCTGAAGATATCACTGGGATTGGTCAATTCATTCATCAAGCGTCTGGTAAAAAAAGGGTACTGCAAGGTCACCACCATACCTAAAAATCGCGTCAAATATATCCTGACAACTGCTGGTGCGATGGAAAAAACGCGCCTGACCTACGAATACGTGGCCACTTCATACCACTATTTCAAAACGGCCAAAAACCGATTGGTCAATCTTTATGCGGAGCTGCAAACTGAAGGGGCCACCCGGCTCATTTTTTATGGGGCCGGAGAACTGGCCGACATTGCATTTCTTTCCCTAACCGGAACGGGTTTACACCTGATCGATTTGGTCGATCCGGAAAGGGAAGGGGAAACGTTTGTTCATTGGGTCATCAAGGCGACATCACGACTTAAGGAAAAAGATTTTGATGCCTTGTTGGTCACGGCCGTGGATGACCATCAGGCGGTTTTAGACACCCTGAAACAAATGGGTGTGCCATTTGAGAAGATACGGTTCTTTTAATATTGCCCATCCATAAACGGTCTTTTCGTCCAACCTCTGTGGTATACGAAAAATTTTATCCTTGGAATATCAACTATATGACTGTGGTAAAATTTTTCGCATGCCTTGATCTTGAACGAAAATCCTCATTTCTGAACGGACACTAACTATAGACCTCGTTATTTCCACCCATTTTGAGGGCCAAAAAATGGACATTTCGCCGTATCAAAATAGTGCTCAATTGAACGGGCGGTAGATAACTATCTGCCCGGAAATCGAGAGTGTCCAATTTTTATCTGTGAGCGTGTTATTTTGTCTGAAACAACTGTATTCCCAGGGTATTTGGGACATGGATAATTTTTGATGTAACGAGGTCTGAAATAAATTCGAGAGGATTAAAATAATGCAATTTGTTGATTTAGCGACCCAACAAAAAAGAATTAGGAGCGCGTTGGACGAACGAATCAAGAAGGTTCTTGACCATGGCAAATATATCATGGGACCCGAAATTGCGGAACTGGAAAGTCGTTTGGCCGCCTACTCCGGTGTTGCCCACGGCATCGGATGCGCTTCCGGAACTGATGCGTTGTTGATGGCGTTAATGACTTTCAATATCGGCCCCGGTGATGCCGTATTCACCACGCCTTTTACCTTTATCGCCACGGCGGAGGTCATCAGCCTCTTGGGTGCCACCCCGGTTTTTGTGGACATCGATCCGGTTACGTTCAACATGGATCCTTCACTTCTGGAAAAAGCGGTTGATGCACTCCAACGCGGGGATGAAACGCAATCCCCACTTCCGAAGGGTCAAACGATGCCCTTGCACCCCAAAGGTATCATCTCGGTAAATCTATTCGGGCTACCGGCCGATTATTCGGCAATCAACCGCATTGCAAATGCGAACCATATGTTTGTCGTCGAAGATGCCGCCCAATCCTTCGGTGCGGAGTACGATGGGAAGCGATCCGGTTCACTGGCCGAAATTGGTTGCACGTCATTCTTCCCCGCGAAACCACTCGGTTGTTACGGTGACGGGGGGATGTGTTTCACCGATGACAAAGAAAAGGCAGGGATCTTGCGGTCCCTTCGAATTCACGGGAAAGGGACAGACAAATACGACAACGTCCGCATCGGTATAAACGGTCGGCTGGACACCCTTCAGGCTGCAATTTTGCTAGCCAAATTTGATATTTTCCCGGAAGAAGTGCAGCTCAGAAACCAGGTGGCGGCGCGCTATTCCGAAATGCTTGAGAAGGCAGAAAATCTAACCACACCCGCTATAACGCAAGGTACCCTTTCGGTCTGGGCTCAATACTCATTGCTTGCCGAAGATCGTGAACACCGGGCGAGATGCCAAGACGCCTTAAAAGCGGGCGATATCCCTACGGCGATCTATTATCCGAAGCCCCTGCATTTACAAAGCACTTTTAAACCACTCGGCTATAAAGAAGGCGATTTCCCCTCCAGTGAAAAATGCGCCGAAAGCCTGTTCAGTGTGCCCATGCATCCGTATCTCAGTGAGAAAACCCAAGGGGAAATTGTTTCAATATTAAAGCGTGTGTAAAAGGGAAGAGGAGATCATGACAACCGAAGATATACCGTGTTTGCCTTCAATTGCCGTTGTGGGTTCGGGTTACTGGGGCAAAAACCTGGTACGCAATTTCAGTGACTTGAATGTCCTCAAGCTGATCTGTGATAGAAACGAAACGATTCTCGATTATTTTAAGGACCAATATCCTGATGTCGACATATGTCTGGCTTATAATGAAATACTCAACCGCTCGAATATAGACGGAATTGTGATCGCCACCCCCGCCGAAACCCACTATCGGCTGGCGCGTGAGGCACTGCTTGCGGGCAAGCACGTCTATGTTGAAAAACCACTGGTTCTCGAGGAAAAAGAAGCACGAGAACTGATCCAGATCGCAAAGGCGCAACACCTGATACTGATGGTCGGCCATCTGCTTCAATATCACCCTATTTTTATAAAATTAAAGGAATTGAGCCATGGGGGGGAATTGGGGCGGATCAATTATATCTTTTCGAACCGGCTCAACTTGGGCAAAATTCGTCGTGAAGAGAATATTCTCTGGTCATTCGCCCCACACGACATCTCGATGATCCTGGCCTTATCCGGAGATGAGCCGGAATCGGTGATGGCGACGGGCGGGTATTATCTGCATAAGAAAATTGCCGACGTCACCACGACGCATCTTCAATTCAAGTCCGGGATGCAGGCCCAGATCCTCGTATCATGGCTTCATCCGTTCAAGGAGCAAAAATTGGTGGTGGTCGGTGATCGTAAAATGGCCGTTTTCAACGACACCAAACCCTGGAAGGACAAACTTTGGTTATATCCCCATGAGATAAAATGGGAGAATAATTGTCCCGTTCCCGCTAAAGGCGATCCGGAAAAGGTCGATGTTCCGGAGCACGAACCGCTGAAACAAGAATGCAAACATTTTATACATTGCATCGTCAGTGGCGCGCAACCGATTACCGATGGGAATGAAGGACTGCGAGTGCTGCGGGTTTTGAAGGCCAGCCAACGATCATTGGACCTGAAAGGAAGGTCGGTGACCATTCCATCGACTTCGGCCGTAGGGATAAATCAGACCGCTTCGACACGGCCGGCGGATTATTTTGCCCATGAATCGGCGGTGATCGATGAGGATGTCTCCATCGGGGAGGGGACGAAAATTTGGCATTTTTCGCATCTGCTAAGGGGAACCAACATCGGGAAAAATTGCAATATCGGTCAGAATGTGGTTGTCGGGCCGGATGTTTCAATCGGCAAGGGGTGCAAAATCCAGAACAACGTTTCCGTATATGAGGGCGTCACCCTTGAAGATGGTGTTTTTTGCGGCCCCTCGATGGTATTTACCAACATATACAATCCGCGGTCCGAAATCCGAAAAATGGATCAGATACGACCGACCCTGGTGAAAGCGGGTGCGACCCTGGGCGCCAATTGCACCATCGTCTGCGGCAGCACGATCGGCCGCTATGCGTTCATTGGCGCCGGTGCCTTGGTGAACAAGAACTTTCCAGATCATGCCCTCGTAGTAGGCAATCCTGCCAAACAAATTGGGTGGGTGTGCGCCTGTGGGGAAAGGCTTTCAGACAATCTCGAATGTATTGCCTGTGAACGACAGTATGAAAAATCATCGGACGGCCTGAAATAGATACCTCGGCGAAACCGGGGGTATCTATGGATTTTGCGACTTTTGGCAGGCTATACAAAGGTCTTGGTAAATCCCGAAGACATTTGACTGGAGCTCTTTTAAATGCGATTTAACGATACCTATTGTTTGAGGCAAGGGAAGTGGCGGAATCTAACTGACCTCGTCATTCAAAAAGCTATAGCAGGTTTGCGCGCTGAGGCTTCACGGGGATATCTGGGCGTGCTGTGGTGGATCATCGAGCCGGTCATGTATATGAGCGTCTTTTATGTCGCCTTTGCCCACCTGTTGAACCGTGGTGATGAAAATTTTGTGATATTTCTGCTCACCGGATTGATCGTGTGGAAGTGGTTCCACGCAACCCTCAATACCGGCGCCAACAGCCTCATGGCCAATGCTGGTCTGATGAACCAGGTTTATATCCCCAAGATCGTTTTCCCTTTGACCAACATCGCCGTCAACACTTTCAAATTCATGATCATCTTTGTGCTCTTCCTATTTTTTTTGCAATTTACGGCCGTTAGAGTTACATGGGTTTGGACCTTGTTACCCGTTCTCGTCTTGACCCAGTTGTTGCTGATCGTGGCGGTCACTACCCTGATAGGGTCTATCATGCCGTTTTTTCCCGACCTGCGGGTCATTCTCGATAATGTCTTGATGATGTTTCTCTTTCTTTCCGGAATTTTTTACGATATCGACAAGTTGCCCACCAACGTGCAGGGCTATCTGATGCTCAATCCCATGGCGGCCCTGATCGTCATGTACCGAAAAATTCTTCTTGAGGGTTTGCCGCCGGACTGGATGCAGGTATTCGGAATCCTGTCGCTCTCAGTAGCGATTATGATTCTGGCGGTATGGATCCTTCGCCGTTTCGACCGAATATATCCCAAGATCGTTTTCTAAAACAGGTCTATGATGCAAAATATGAGGGAAAATCTGACTGCCACCAAAGACACCAAAATTCTGAGTTTGGACCACGTCGGCCTCTATTATAGTCGTCGGCAAGGTTTTTTAAAGCGCTCACGTTTCTGGGCACTGCAGGATGTTTCCTTTGACCTGCACTCAGGCGAAACCCTGGGCGTGATCGGTAAAAATGGGGTCGGAAAGAGCACGCTTCTTCGGGTTTTGGCCGGGATTATCGCCCCGAATACCGGCAAAGTGGAGGTCCATCGTCCGGGATTACGTTTTTCATTGATTTCTTTGGGGGCTGGTTTTGTGCCGTTTCTGAGCGGCCGCGAGAATGCGACTCTGAGCGGCATGATGCTGGGGGCCACTAAAAAGGAAATCCTCTCGCGGATGGACGACATCGTTGCCTTTGCTGAGTTGAACGGTTTTTTTGACGAACCGGTCAACACATATTCAACTGGTATGCGCGCCCGTTTAGGATTTTCCGTAGCTTATCATCTGGATCCGGATGTGATCCTGCTGGATGAAGTTTTGGGCGTAGGTGACGAAGCCTTCCGGTATAAATCCACAGCCGCTATGAAGGAACGGATCAAATCTGAAAAAACAGTGGTACTGGTTTCCCACAATGTGCCTTTGCTCCGGGAGATTTGCGACCGTGTTGTCTGGATTGAGGACGGAAAAACTGCTGCCCAGGGTAAGGTGTCTGAGATCCTGGATGCCTATCTAAAAGGTATCGTTCATGGGGCTAAGCAGGCGACTTAAAAAGATTAGGGTCATCACTGATGATAGACAACAAAAATGAGGAAAAGCGGAGTCTTCGGTTAGTAAATGAGAATCCTAATCTGATGGGGTAATAATCGTTTTTATAATCATGAACGCCCACTCATCACCCTTTCCTAAAGGATTGTCTAATGCAATTATTTTGGAAAACTAATCGTAAGACAATCAAAGTTGCTGTTGTTGGAAATTGCCAAGCAAGGCCAATTGCACAAATCATCACGTCCCTATGTTCAAAAATTAATGTTACTACGATTGCTATCGTTCATCTGTTGAAGAATGAAGAAAATGAGATTTACGAACGTGATTTTCGCATTGCTGATTTTATTTTTGCTCAAAGGGTTGCAGATAATTATCCATGCACGTTTATACGTACAGATTATCTGAAAAACAAATGGGGTGACAAAGTCATTGTGTGGCCAAATACCTTCTACAGAGGTTACAACCCGGAACTTTTCTACCTCAGAACCGTTAACCGGCAACCGCTTCACGGCCCATTGGGAGACTATCACAATCAGACTTTTCTTGACGGGTGGAAGAACGGACTAAGCGTTACCGATACACTTAACCTTCATAATAGTATCGAATACAATAGCGAAAAATACGGTAATGTTCCGGAAAATTCATTTAATGAATTGATAGGGCGTGAAAAAGACTGCGATATAGTAATATCAAACTATATAAAAAAAAGACTTAAACGCCGGCGACTATTTTTCACTTTTAACCATCCAACGATGGAATTGCTATCCTACTTGGGCAAGTCGTTAATTAATCAAGCAGTGATTCATCCTGACCGAATGCATTCTCTTAATGACTCTGAACCTCTTGGGCAAGTTCAACCCCCACTGAACCCTTGGGTGGCAAACAAAGACGGTTTGGCTCATGACGCAGTCAATGTATGGAAAGGATTAACAGTCAATGGAATAAATGGAGATGTTGTGAGAATCGGGAAAAGCCAAGAATATTCAAATGAAGAAATAGTCGATACTTTCTTCAAGATTTATTCAGCCAACAAAAACAATATTTAAGACATCGTAAGGTGTCATAATTTGCAGGTATAAAAATGATTTGGCAAGGTATCGCTAAGCTTTTTTCAAAGGTTGAAAAACGGTTTGTTGTTATCCACAATCATATTTTCAAAAATGCGGGGACGACAATTGACTGGGCATTGCACAGAAACTTCGGAAATAACTTCATAGACCATCGTGATGATAAAAACATGCTAAAGGGACCAGATTATTTAGGACCTTACTTGTTAGATAATGCAAATGTCTGTGCATTATCGACTCACCACCTACGGCTGCCTCTTCCCTTGTTGGACAATATAAAATTCTTGACGATCATGATGTTTCGGCATCCTATTGAGAGGGTGAGATCTGTTTACAATTTCGAACGAAAACAGATCCAAGCCGACACATTAGGGGCGAGATTTGCGCGTGACCATGATCTTCGGGAATACGTGCTGTGGCGAATGCGATTTGATGTTCCTCCGACAATCCGTAACTTTCACATTTTCCGAACGTTTCCAGGAGCGTTACGCTGGCGGGAAGAAGTTAAAAAAGTAGAACTTAGGAAAGCAAAAGCCTATATAAATTCCTTAGAAATGATTGGGTTTGTTGAATGTTTTAACGAGAGCATGATTCTTTTCGAGAAATCCTTGAGTTCCGTTTTCCCCAGCATTGATATGTCCTACAAGATGCTAAATGTCGGTCAACAACACAACGAACCTCGAGAACTGCGTATTGAAAAACTTCGGGAAGAGATCGGTGAAGCAGCATTTACGCTCCTTATGGATCGTAACCGCGCGGATTTAGAACTCTATGATTATGCGAAAAGGATTTTTGATGAGAGGTTGGGTAAAATGAACAGACTCGACACCAAGCGGGATGATTTTCGACAACATTGCCAGCTTCACATAGAGACATAACACATTTGAAAATGTTTGATTCCCGCCGATGACCGGGCGATATTTTATTTGGCGCTGGATAAGGGCCTTGGAAATGTGTAAAATCAGCTTTCCTTCAGCCAAAAGGGTGTTGAAAGTGGGCTATAGTGTTCCAACTTAGGTTTTTAATGGCATAGTTTATGCTTTTATTTTTACAATTTCAAACTTTTCTACCATTAATGTCTTCAGTTCATTAGTATGTTCGTCAACATGATTGAGCAGTTGAAATA
>Ga0209633_10001337_pt1 | contig 25614 bp, 24 predicted proteins | sample Cruoilmetagenom1_FD_187290 | JGI IMG/M metagenome (GOLD analysis project Ga0209633, IMG submission 187290) | Oil polluted marine microbial communities from Coal Oil Point, Santa Barbara, California, USA - Sample 1 (SPAdes) (version 2) | ecosystem: Environmental > Aquatic > Marine > Oil seeps ...
AACCACTGTGCAGGCGATGAAGAGCGGCATATTGTATGGCTACGGTGCCATGATAGACGGCCTTGTAAATGGCATCCGTGCTGAAATGACCCGGTCAGGAGAGGCAATCAAAGTGGTTGCAACTGGTGGAATGGCAGGCATCATCGAACCCTTCACTACGGCCATTGATTTGATAGACCCCATGTTAACACTAAAGGGTCTGGAAATAATCTATAACAAGAAAATAAACCGATGACTCTCAACCCTTTATACCCTGTACCGCTGAAAAAAGATGATACTCTTGCTGTGATTGCTCCAGCAGGACAATTGAGAGATATACCTGATTTTGCAAAAGGTATCGCCATCCTTAAAGATATGGGCTTTCAGGTGAAATTCCCCAGGAACCTCTGGCCGGGAGCTGGTTACCTGGCGGACAGTGATGAAAACCGCGCACTTGAATTCAACAAACTGTTCTCTGATCCCCAGGTCAATGGATTTATCATGATGCGTGGAGGATATGGATGCCTCAGGATGATAGATAGGATTGACCTGAAGCAGATTGTGCGCAGCCCGAAAATAATTGTTGGATATTCCGATATAACCATTTTACAAAATTATCTCTATGAACAGACAGGATTGGTAAGTCTTCATGGGCCAGTTGTAACCTCACTGTCTAATGGTACCAATTCTTCTCTTGAAAGCCTTTACCATTGCCTCACCGGGAATTGGCATACGGCTATCACACCACAAAAAATCGAGATACTGCAAGATGGGCCAAGTGCTTCCGGGCAGTTAGTTGGCGGGAATCTTGCCAGCCTGGTTACCCTTCTTGGAACACTATATGATTTCAACTGGGACAAAAAGATAGTTTTACTGGAAGATATTGATGAAGCTCCATACCGTATTGATCGTATGCTGACGCAACTATTTATGGCTGGAAAACTGGACAATATTTCAGGACTTATTCTGGGAGATTTCTCTGTCTCATCATATCAGGATGATATTGAAAAGCTGCGATACAGGGAACAGGTATGGTCCAGAGTGGCAGAGCTTTGTGGTCATGCGACTTACCCCATTTGGGCAAATTTTCCATTTGGCCATTGTCCTGAAAATATAACTCTTCCCCTGGGAGCAATGGCGAAAATGGACAGGGAGAAAACGAGTTTGCTCTTCACATACACAGAACAACCCGACTAGTCAGAAAACTTTCAGTCTCGCTGGATAAGTGCCTTGGTGCTGGTGTTAACCAATTGAGTTAATTAGCACTTAGTGTTCCTTGTTTTTTATTACAGCTTTTAGAGAGTAAGGCACTAATTATCTCCGCATGCTATTTGACTTGAATTGCTATTAATGCTATAGAGAGGCTTATAGTAGCCTTAAAGTTAACAACCTCGCAATATTTAAAATTGTTACATTCTCATTAACTTACACAAAAACAAAGAACGATATGACTCATGCTGCTTTGCTAAAAAAACGTCTCTGTATACTCTTTGCCTTGGGAACTGCCTGCCTGCTTTTCTCTTCAAATGGACTCTCTGCTGAATATGTGGGTGTAAAAAAAGATAATGTAAACGTACGAACCGGTCCAAGTACTGATAATCCTGTGTCAATGGAGCTATTTGCAGGCTATCCTTTGAAGGTAATAAAAAAACAGGGTGACTGGTACAAAGTATCTGACTTTGAAAATGACTCCGGCTGGATACACAAAAGCCTGGTGACAAGGGGTGATACCGTCATCATTAACGCAAAGAAAAGTGTTAACATGCGGTCAGGTCCTTCCACAAAAAGCTCAATTGTCGCCGACATTGAACGTGGTGTTGTGTTAACCAAGATATCTCAAAAAGGGAAATGGACCCAGGTGAGACACAGCAGCGGCACAGTTGGATGGGTTTATAATCCGCTGATCTGGCCATAAAGTATGATGGCGTCCTGAAAACGTGTTTACTTTTTTACCTTTTCCAGGATCGTTGCAATAGTTTCATCCAGAGCGAGGGGAAGTCTCACTTTCTGTTTTGCCCTATTGGTAAAGAGAAAGAACCCTCGTTCCAAGCCGTGATAGAGCAAATCCCTCGTGATCTCTACGTCTTTTCTGCAGTACTGTTGGATCAGGTCTATTTTTCCTTCTTTATACCATTTCAGAGCCTGTAAACCGTCAGCTGTCTTTTGTATTCCGAGAGTGGCTTCAGCAAGTCTGTTCAAGCTGAGTCTGTATCCCAGACAGCTATGCACCTCCTGCAGCAGATCCAGGGTTGGTAATTTGTCCAGGTTGACATTTGAATAACCGGACAGCACCTTGTTATCAAACCGTCTGTTGTTAAACCCCACGACGAGATCCAAACTCTTCAGATGCTCGATAAGAGCATGGATTTCATGTTCCAGGTAGGTTATGCAGTCGTCCAGTTGAGAATCGTAAATAACACCAACAGAAACACCCATATTTTCACATTTATTCCATCCCCCAACTTCTTCAGCGGAACGAATGGTCTCTAGATCAAAGACACCGAATCGGGGTGGAAGTGCATCAACTCCCCGACCCTTATTTCGTTCAACAGTAAAGTTTGTCACTTTTTCATTTCTTTTTTTTATGGAAACCGGTTGCTCAAGATTATCCTGCTTTAACGGAGTGTTCAGAATCTCTTCAAAAAGCGCAAAACATGCTCTTTTATCAATAGGACGGTTACCGGAACCACATTTTGGTGAATGCACGCAGGAAGGGCAACCGGTATCACAACCACAACGGCCGACAGTTTCTCTCCCTTGCTCAAGAAGCTGATCCGCCTTTAAAAAGGCCTCTTTTGCCAGTCCCACACCACCCGGGTAGCCGTCATAGATAAAGACAGAGGCGCGTTCAGTCTGTTCATGCAGGGGACAGGAGATTCCTCCTATATCGTTGCGATCACACAATACAAGAAGTGGAAAGAGGGCAATCAGTGCATGCTCCATGGCATGGATTGCTCCCATAAAATGATATTTATTCTTTTCAAGTAAGGTTCTTATCTCTTCCGGTAAATCAAGCCACATTCCCTCAGTTTCAATTGTCTGCTCCGGTAAATCAAGTGGATTTGTAGAAATCAATTTGTGGGTCAGACTGCTTCGCTTCTGAAAGCCGGTGATCTTTTCGGTAACCTTGAGCCTGCCAAAAGAAACATCAATGCCATAACTCTTTTTTTTATCAATCAGCTCCAGTATCTCTGTTCGTTTCTCCGACATTGGGCGGGTAAAATAGTTCGGTTTATCCTGCCGAACCACAGCTTCTTTTGCGATAAGGTCAAGTCGCTCAACGACCCAGGTTGTACCCCTGTGAATATATACGGCCTCCGGATGACATTCCTTCAATGCCCTGCCGCTATCTATCTCTCCTATTATTTCACCACTCTCATTACTGATGATTGCAATTTGATTGCCACCTCCTCTCAAACTGACAAACCGCTGGGGCTGCTTTCTCGTTGAAAGCCAGGTTCCACCAGATTCCGTCTCCAGCAGGATACCCTTTAGGGTAAGAGCTGCTATTTGCTGTTGAATGACCTTATTTTTAAGAAGAGGTTCATTACTGTCAAGGGAAAGCTCTGCCGCACAGCAATGCAGGTGCTGATCCATAATCACCATGTTTTCCGGATTGAGTACGGCACTTTCAGGGGATCTTCTAAAAAAGTCTTCCGGCTGTCTCATAAAATGCTGATCCAGAGCATCTTCCTGTGCGACCATAACGATTGCAGACTTTCTTATACCCCGCCCCACCCGTCCACCTCGTTGCCAGGTAGCCATAATAGATCCCGGATATCCCACTAGAATGCAGAGATCCAGGTCTCCTATATCGATACCGAGTTCAAGTGCTGATGTTGAGATGACTCCTAACAAATTCCCGGAAAAAAGCTGCTTTTCAATTTCCCGCCGCTCTTCAGGCAGAAACCCTGCTCTGTACGAACTTAACTTGGATGCCAGATCTCCAAGCCTGGGAGAGGTCCAGAGGTTTATCAGTTCAGTCATTTTCCTTGACTGAGTATAAACTATTGTTCGTAAACCCCTTTTTACAGCAGCTTCCAGCAACTGGCTTGCGGTATAGGCCGCACTGTCCCATGGATTCAGCATCAGCATATTTTTTTCGGCCTGGGGGGCACCGCTCTTTTCAATAACCCGTACAGGGCTATTAAGTAACAACCTGCCGAGTTCATCAGGGTTTCCTATAGTTGCAGAGAGCAATATAAACGTTGGATGCGATCCAAAGTGTGAAGCGATTCTCCGCAGTCTTCGTATCACCCAGGCCATGTGGGAGCCGAAAATACCACGATAGCTATGTACTTCATCGATCACTATATAGCGTAATTTTTTAAAGAGTTGAGCCCAGCTGTCATGGTATGGCAATATCGAAAGATGAACCATTTCAGGATTTGTAAGTATAACCGGAGGAGGGTTTTTCCTTATTTTGCTTCTCATATATGGTGAGGTATCACCATCAAAAAGTGCTGCTATATCTTTGTGCTGTTTTGTTACAGAGGCAGGTAATGAAGAGAACAGATTATCCAGAATGTTAAACTGATCCCGGGCAAGGGCTTTCAATGGAAAGAGGTAGAGAGAATGTCCAGGATCGTCAGTAAACAGATCATTGAGAACCGGCAGGTTATAAATCATACTCTTACCTGATGCCGTTGGGGTGGCAACAAGAACATTTTCCCCATCCAGGATTGAGCATATAGCTTTTTGCTGATGGGAGTAGAGATTATCAATTCCTGTCTCTCTCAATTGCCTGAGTATTGACAGGTTGAGTTTGGGGGGATGAGTGGCAAATCTAGGCTCTACAGCAGAGATTACCTTATGATATACCACCTGGGAGCCAAATTTTGAGGAACCTTTTAAAGATGATAAATATTCCGAGACATCTGGTGTCATTTGCTTTCAATTAATAATGGCTGAGGTAGAGTGAGGTTTTAAAAATGTTGCGTAAATACAGTAGAAAGTATATTTTGCACAGCGTTGAGCAGGCAACTAAGACTGTTTTTCCCATGGATATTTTAATATGCCCTCTATCGCTACTATAGGTCCTATCGGCTCAGATTGTTACCAGGCAGCCCATCAATATGCCCCTGATGCGAATTTGATCCTCTTTCACAAACTTTCAGATATCATCAATGCTTTTAGTGAAGGAGAGGTAGATTACGCCCTCATCCCGGTCTATAATACGCGAGAGGGAGAAATAAAGGAATATTTCAGACTTGTATCAAAAATGGATGAGGGCTTTTGGATTGATAACGTAGTCCTTCCCATACACCTTTCTTTAGGAATCCTTTCAACCAGGAAAAAAAACCGCCCCGAGATATCCACTCTTGTTGGCCGCGGATCTGTTTTCAGACAGTGTGAAGAGTATATCGAAGATCACTTCCCGGATGCAACCTTAATGGCAGTGCAGGATATTGACCAGGCCATGAGGACAATAATAAAGGAACGAAGGCTCGATCACGCAGTCATCGATTCTGAGGAACTAGTTAAAAAATATGGTTTTGAGCTTGTTGCCCGAGAGGTTGTACCCCATAACAAAACACGATTCGCTGTTATTGGAAAAAAAATAGCCCCCGTAACAGGCTATGATGCCACCGCCATAATTACCCGACCATTAAAGGACCGGGTCGGTATGCTTGCAGATATCCTCGGAGAATTCACCAGACGGGGTATTAACATCCTCGATCTTCAATCTGAAAATGATATTAAAACACAAAAACTGCGGATCTATGTTGAGGTTGAAGGACATATAAAAGACCCTAACATAGAAGGTGCTCTCAGCACTATTGAATCCAGCGTCATTCAGGAAGAATCTGCTCTAAAGACTCTTGGATCTTTTCCCCGCGTTGATATGCGGGTAAAAAAGATTAAAGGTTTTGGGTTTATCGGAAGTGGGGAGATGTCTGGATGGTTCGCTGACAGACTTGGAAATGAAGGCTATGCAACGTACATTACCGGTCGCTCGTCATCAGTCACTCCCCTTCACATGATTGACATGGTCGATGTAGTTATTGTTTGTGTTCCGATCTCTGCTACCACTGAGATAATTAAACAGTACGGTCCGTTACTAAAAGATGGTCAGGCTCTTATCATCCTTGCCGGTGAATCTGAAAATATCATTAGGACAGCACTTGAATCGACGAGCCAGGGGGTGGAAGTGATGTTTGTGCATAACCTCTGGGGTCCTCAGGCAATGACTATGAAAGATAAAAACGCTGCCATTGTCAGAACATCAAGAAGTGGCAGTTTCTGTAGTGAATTTGAAGCATTTCTCTATAAACATGGCGCAGATATTTATCATGATAATGCAAAAAAACATGATCTGCTCATGGGAGTTGGCCAGAAATTGCCAACAGCTATTTCTGTCGCTCTAGCCATGACCCTGAATCAACATTCGATCAGCTACGATGATATCGGCAGTCACTCTACCCTCACCTCTCTTTATGGTATTCTGGCAATGGCGCGTGTTCATAATCAGAACCCTATGACCTATGCGGAGATCATGGCAACAACTGGAGACGGGAAGAAAATTGTTCGCAGCTTTGCAGAAAACTTTGAAATCATAACTGCATTAGCAGAACATGGGGAGATTGCTAAATTATTTGAAATAATGGAAGAAAACAAGAAATCAATGACACCATCATTTCTTCAATCACGTATGAAGCAGGCAAAGGCTGTTGATGAAGTTATGAGCAGGCCAAGCATGAAGTAGAATTGATTTTTTAGCATTACTGCAAATAGTACGTGAAAAAATGTTTCAAGGTTGATTTTTAATATCATGAGAAATATTATAGGACAACAGCGGTAATATTTCTATGATTTTATATATTTAGAAGGAGTAGAATTATGTCGGATCGAGATTTGGATTATTTGGACGAGATTAAAATTTGTCCTCACTGCAAGACACAGCTGTCTTGCTGTGAAGCACCTCAAATACATGTAGGCGACGGTCTCGGCTGGGGGTCGGATGTTTTATTTATTTGTCTTAATGACTACTGTTCACTGTTCCTGAAGGGCTGGGAACATGTGGGAGAACAATATGGACACCACGCCTCTTATAGATATATGGAATTGCCGGGAAGTAAAGAAAGCAATGTGATGATGGTGGGAAATAAAGACGCTTTTAAAGGCAGCCTTGTCGATAAAGAGGCAATAAGAAATCAAAATAAACGATACAAGAAAGAGAAGGAAGCAGTTGAAGAGCTTAAAACCTGTGTCGAAAAAAGCAACCTCAGTCCAGTTTTAACGTTGCTTCTGGATGAGTCAGCCTTGAAAGGTAACAAGGCATCAGCTCTTGAATATCTTACAAAATTAAATGACCTTTCCTGCATTGATGCCCTTAGAAACCATACCTTCAGAGATGGCACTTTTGAACAAAAAATAAATATGCGTATCAAAATGCTGCTTGATGCAAACTTTAAAAAAGAATGTCCTTACTGTTCCGAAATCATTAAGGCCCAGGCCAAAAAATGTATGCATTGTAAAGAGAATCTTTAACGTAACCTGAATAGATCAAAAAATTATTAGATTGTATGGTTGACACGCGTAAGAATTTGAGAGTATGCCAACCACAAAATCTTACGGTTAACACAATTTCCGAGGTATAATAATATCAAGGTGTTACGTGTGTTAACCATATCAGTACCTTACTCCTGAACTTCTATCATAAAAAACAAGAAGCCAGGGAGTATATTTTTGAAATTATGTTGTACCATTTACTTTTAAGGTACTTATCCAGCGAGACTGAAATTCTTCCGACTAGTCGGATAAGATCCCTGAAAGTTACCTGGAATCGTAAAATTTAACTCTTGCAAAAACGTGTCTATCCGGGTATAAAAGACACGTTTTTCTGACAAAAGAAAACATGCGGTGAATGTAGCTCAGTAGGTTAGAGCATCTGGTTGTGGCCCAGAAGGTCGGGAGTTCGATCCTCCTCATTCACCCCATTTTCATTTTGAAGGGGTGATTCTGTAGATTTTGAGAATCACCCCTTTTTCTTTCCACCGTCACAATTCCTGCATCCGGACATAATAATTATGCTACAATACGCTAAAATAGATACTCCTGAAATAGTATCACCCTGTTTATCAAATCATCTGAGCCACTAGCTGAATGCCCTGAAAATGCAAAAAATATTGAATTTGTTATGGAGGACCAGACAAGGTTGCTCTGCAGGTTGTATCCAGCCGGCAAAGAGGCCCCTACCCTACTCTTTTTTCCCACGGGGCGACAATCCATCAACAAATATAACGCAATTGCGGAAAATTATGTCCAGTATGGTGTAAATTTGCTGGTTGTTTCGTATCGTGGGTGTGGTAAAAGCGAGGGGAATGCTGGAATTGGTTCTATGATCGGTGATCTGCCTTTTATTCTGCGAAAAACAGTTAACCAGCTGCAGGAGGAAAAATTCAAGGGACCACTCTTTGTTATGGGCGAATCTGTCGGATCAGCATTTGCCATTGAAGCTGCACATGTTTGTTCTGACGACATAAAAGGTGTAATCATAGAAAGCGGCTTCTGCGATACCATCCCCTTTTTAGTTGGCTCAGGACTTGATTTAAGAAAAATTGGTATATCAGAAACCGATGGTTTTAACAACAAAGACAAGATTGAAGACATTAAACTTCCAACTCTGATCCTGCATGGCGCAAGAGACACCGTAGTGCCTCCTGCACAGGCCGAGACTCTGCAGGCCAGTTCCGGTGCCAGAGTTAAGCAATTTTATATTATACCCGGTGCCGATCATGACACAGTGGTCAAAATCGGAGGTGCGCTCTACTTTCAGACAATAAAGACCTTTATAGATACAGTAAGTGGTGTAAATACCTGGCGGCAAAGACGTCGGGGTATTAAAAAATGAAAGGGAATCAAACTGAATGAAACGAGAAGACTACCTGTCCTGGGACGAATACTTTATGGCAATTGCCCTGCTGTCAGCTCAGAGAAGCAAAGATCCTAACACCCAGGTAGGTGCGTGTATTGCCAATGAGCAAAACAAGATAGTTGGTGTCGGTTATAACGGGTTACCATGGGGCTGTTCTGACGATGAATTCCCCTGGGATCGTCAGGGAAGCTTTCTTGACACAAAATACCCCTATGTGTGCCATGCGGAACTGAATGCTGTCCTCAATTCAGTTTCCACCAATTTGAGAAGATGCCGCATCTACGTAGGATTATTTCCCTGCAATGAATGTACAAAAGTAATTATTCAGGCAGGAATAGGAGAAATTATTTACCTGTCAGATAAATACAAGGACACAGACCAGATAAGGGCCTCAAAAATTATGTTGGATAAATCCCCAAATATTTTCTACAGGCAGTTCAAATCTGAACTTAAAAATATCAATATAAGTTTTCTACTGCCTGATCTCTGATCCATCATTTCACTCTTTTCAATCCAGTTTTTGTAGTCTTGTGCAGACGTCCAGGCAGCACCGTAGATGAATCATCACCCCCCATATCTATTGCTTTTAAAAAACGTTCTTCTCCTTCCATAGTAAATAATTCCTGTCCTGTCATCTGTGGAGTCCTCAGGGTCCATGCTGTCTTCTGCAACGGTATTGCAAGGAATGTCAGATGGAGGTGCCACCACTCGTCTTTTCTGGAATAATCTCTTTTAATGTCAGCAACATAGGCATATAGCAGCATTTGCGGTTCTTTAGCTGCAATAAGAACAATATCACCTATTTCCGTGGTATCCTTAAAGGGTAGTATTTTTTTAAGTTCAACAACAATGTCTTTCATTAGAGTTCCTTTAATAGTGCACGGCGGCTGAAACCTGTCAATTTTCAACTTTGGTCATTGAATCGATCACCACAGAATCTTCAGTAAAATAACTTCGAGTGGCGGTTCTATCAAACATCGACAGCCCATCTAAAAGGGGATCAATGATATCTCTAAGTATGATTTTGACCTTCGATGCTGTATCCCTGTCCTCAATTGCCATCATCGCACCTGCAAGTTTTAACAGTGATTTGGTTATGGTGATTAATTCCACATTATCTGTATAGCTGATATAATTATTTGATCTGGTAAGTCCCAGATCAATCTCGAGAAACTGTGGATCTTTTAATAGGTTATTTCCATTCTGCAGGCTGTCAATGACCTGTTTTACCAGATAGTTGCTATTTCCAATGAAGAGATAGTTGTCCAGAAAACCATAGAGAGGTTGCAGCCCTTCCTGTGGTGAACCGGCCCAGGAATAGAATGATGTTGAACCGTAATTATTCATTTTCACAGGTACGTTATATCCTGCAACAAGTTTTTCCAGCGCTTCTGCCACCCTTTCCGGTTCTTCAACTTTAAATAACATAATTCCATAGGGAATTGACAAAGAGTTACCCTCCTGGCCGGAAGTTATAATGTAGCTGAGTTCTGTGCCGAATAATCTAAAGAACTCATTGCTGGTCATCCCGGCCTGATCCTCCAGGATTTCAGCAAATTTAACCAGTTTAATATCCTGTTCGCCAACTCTCTTGCTGTAGAGTTGGTAAAGCAGTTCAAAATCTATTGTATTTGTCCAGTAAAATACAAGTGGATTGACTGGAGAAAATCTAAGCGTATCACAGATTGCCGGTGCGGTTTGGAGCTGTTTTTCAACAGTACTGCTTACCATCTCCTGATTATAGAGAACCATGATCCTGTCACTGATAAGAGACTGGTTTTTCCATGCACCATAAGAAAAACCAGCGAATCCTGCTGTGGCAGTCAGCTCTTTTTCTATAATATCCCTTCCTGAAAATTCATGCTGCAGTAAATCATTATTGATAAAATCCCTGCTGTTACCTAGAGCCAGGAACATGAATTGATCAGGTTGAGAATAATGACTTCTCAACCTGGAATAATCCTCATATTCCGCCAGGGACGGCAATTCATTATCGAATGTGTCAATGCATTTTCGCAATTGCCCTTCTTCAAAACTCATCAGGATAAAACCATCTATGGTTACGGTGGAAAGGATATCAGTATCAATAGAGATTCGTTTTATATGGTATTTCCCATATTGATGAGCTGAGATACTGATATTTTTACTGTAGACTGCGTAACGTTCAGCTATCATATGCATGAATTCGGCCTTATACCCTGGCTCTGTAATCAGTACTGTATTAGCTTTGATAAAATCAATTAAATTGAGATGCATTGTGGATTTCAATGGCTGTAACAGTGCAAGAGCCACCTGTTTCCCAAAAAGTTCTCTGATAATTTCACTATCCCAGTTGTTTCTGATTAAAATATCGGTTTTTTGAATTGCAGTTAGTTGATCATCTGTCAATTTCAGATCATTCCCAATTATCAAAAAATCAATTGATTGAATTATCTTTCCAAGTTTTGAGTGTTTCAAATCATCAACAAAGTTTTCAACATCTTTTTGTTCCATGTACAATAGTGCAGTATCTGGTATCACCGCAGCTATATCTCCAGCCGGTAGCGGTTGAAGTTTCCAAACCAGAAAAAAGATTGCCAAAACCATTATTGTGGAAACCACGAGAAATTTTTTCATTGTCATATTGTAGTCTCAAAGCTCATTTTTCTCAGTATAAATCACATCATAATGCAGGTTAATTATCGATTCGGCGATACTGAACCGCCTCTGCGATATGACCTGACTTTATCGATGGTAATTGATCCATGTCTGCGATTGTGCGCGCAATTTTCAATATCCTATGGTAGGCTCTTGCGGATAATCCCAATCGGGTCACACTTTTTTCCAACAATACTGAAGACAGTTTATCAAGCTTACAATATTGTTCTACTAATTTCGAACTCATCTGAGCATTACAGTAAACTTTCGGATATTCTGCAAATCTCTCTTCCTGGATAACCCTCGTTTTATCTACACGAGCTTTTATTTCATTTGAAGATTCTCCAGGAATAGAACTACTCATTTCTTTATAATCCAACGCCGCAACTTCAAGATGGAGATCAATTCTATCAAGCAATGGGCCTGATATTCTATTTTTATATTTTTGGACCTGTACACTTGTGCAATTACAACTGTTTTGTTTGTCACCATAAAAGCCGCATGGACATGGGTTCATAGCAGCAAGAAGCATAAACCGTGCTGAGAAAGTGAGTCCCATTTTTGCCCGTACAATTGAAACAATCCCTTCCTCCAACGGCTGTCTCAGCAGTTCAAGAACATGTTTTTTGAACTCCGGTAACTCATCTAAAAACAGCACTCCATTATGAGCCAGAGACACCTCTCCAGGTTGAGGTATACTCCCTCCACCAATGAGACCTGCATCAGAAATTGTATGATGAGGTGCTCTGAAAGGACGTGAGGCGAACACAACATTTTGTCGGTTAATCTTACCGGCAATCGAATAAATTTTTGTTGTTTCTATAATCTCATCCATGGTCATTTCCGGCAGAATGGTCGGAAATCTTTTTGCCAGCATTGTCTTTCCCGATCCAGGAGGCCCTTTGAGAAGGACATTATGTCCTCCCGATCCGGCTATCTCCAGTGCTCTTTTTACATGGTTCTGCCCCCTGATCTCAGAAAAATCGATGGAATATCCTGACTGCCGGGCCAGGGCATCGGGTGCTAATGGAGGAACCGGTGGAATAGTCAGCAATCCTGTTAGAAACTCTACAACCTGTGGAAGTGAGGAAACTGTGATTACCTCGATACCCGGTGGCGCCACCTGGGCCTCTTCGATGTTTTCTTCCGGGATAATCACTCCCTGCATTCCATAATCTTTTGCCGCAAGAATCATGGAAAGGATGCCATTTACTCTACGAACTCCACCATCCAATGAAAGCTCCCCTACAATACAATACTCGCCATCAATAGACTTCTTTAACGTTTCTGTAGCCTGAAGAATACCTACTGCAATAGGCAGATCAAAACCCGATCCTTCCTTCTTTATATCGGCAGGCGCGAGATTCACAGTGACACGTCTATTTGGAAATTCATAACCGCAGTTCTTAATGGCTGCCTTCACCCTGTCTTTGCTTTCACGAACAGAACTGTCAGGCAGTCCAACGGTTGAAAACATTGGCAATCCAAGGGCAATATCAACCTCAACCTGAATTAACCAGCCATCGATGCCAATAACTGAGCAGCTTGGAACCTTAGCGAGCATAATAACTTGCCATCTCAGGGCTGTAAGACCCGTTTTTTTCTTTATAAACGTAAAAAGGCGCCATGACCTCAACCCCACTTCCGCCATTTTTCAAACATTTTACCAGTACAAGTTCTGCACTTTTTGCTGGTTGAGGGTAGCTGTATACAAACATGATTTTTTTAGGTTCAAGCTTGTGTTTTTTACTCAGCAAAAGCAGATCACCAAGATTTTGTGCCGGATATATAAAATATGTCGCCCCCCTGTTTTTAACCGCAGCTGCGGCAGCAGAGATGAAATCATCAAGCGTTACCGAGATTTGATGTCGAGCCAAAAGTGCTTCCCGATTTTTGTTTATTCTTCCTGTGCCGGACTGATAAAAAGGAGGATTACAGATGACCTTGGAAAAAGATTGCCGATCAACAGTTTGAAAAAGAGTTTTAACATCACCTTTGATAACATGACAGAATTCATCAAATCCATTCATAGCGATGTTGCGTTTTGCAAGAGTTACAAGTGAACTTTGTTTCTCTACGCCCGTGATTGAATCTAAAATAGCTTTCCACCGGTAACCCATTATGAGACTGATGATACCGCACCCCGTACCCAGATCAAGAATGATATCACCCTTATCTGGATGAATAAAGTGTGCAAGAATCACCGAATCTACGGAAAAGCGGTAGCCTTCTTTATGCTGCAGACAGACTAGTTCCCCATCAAAAAGTGTATCATGGGTGACTGCAGGATCTTTATGGTTTACGGAAGACACGATAAGTTATTCCCGACCCTGTTAACAAGACATCCAAATAAAAGCGCTCTATAATAGTTTACTTTTAAAAAACCATAAAAATCCTACAATATAAACAAAAGTCAGACGAGTGTGCTCTACAAATAATTCGAAAATACCAGACTATCATCTTTCTTCTTGCCCTATTCCGGCAGTTTATATAACTTCATCAAAGAGGAAACATAATAATAAAAATTATGACCAAGATACTTGCAATTAATGTTTTATACCGGACCAGTGGTATTACCTGTCAAACTGTCGAGGCCATGATACAGGCTATCGAGACAGCTGGTGCTACGGTAAAGGTTATTCATCTACGTGAATTCCATATCAAGTTTTGCCTTAATTACCGAGAGTGCACCCAACGACCTGGAGATGCACCGGGTGAGTGTGTGCAAAAAGATGGGATGCAGGAGTTGACTGACAAGATAGAATGGGCTTATGATTATATTCTAGCCTCACCTACTAACTTTGGATCAGGCGCAGCCCTCTTCAAACGCTTTATGGAACGATTGGTTGTATATGCCTTTTGGCCTTGGGATATGAATACTCCCCGGTACCGAAAAGCTATTGTACAAAAAAAGAAAGCTGTACTTGTTTCCTCATGTGCGGCTCCAGGTATAGTAGGAAGATGGGTTTATGGAACCTGTAAACAACTCAAAATGACAGCAAAAACTATAGGCGCTGACACAGTTGGCACAATATTTACTGGTTTGATTGGCAAAGAACATCGTCCAGAAATACAGGAACGAGTGAAGACAAAGATTAAGAAATTTGCAACTAAGCTGGTTAAAAAGCAGCTCAGGATCGATATACCTGTATAACAATCAATTTCACATAGCATGGAAGAAACGATGGATGATACTCCCCTTACCTTTATTTAAGGATGATGATATCCCGATGACAGACAAAAATATACCTCACGAATATTATGGTTGGTGGCGGATCATCGAAACATCGCAATGGGATGACGACCACATCGATATGAGCGGGACGGCAATTATTTCACTAACAGGATATGATGATCGCTTAAGGATGTTCACTCTCCTTGCTCACGTGAACTGCAGGCCGACCAAGACCGGCGTATCGTTTACATGGAAGGGTGCCTGGGAGTACGACCCTGTATCTGGGACTGGGAGCGTAAGACTTCGCAAAGATGGCCTTCTTTCAGGGAAAATCAGGATTAAGAATGGAGATGAAAGTAATTTTATCGCAGAGAAAGCAGAAGAACCTGATGAACATATCCAAGAACCGCCAAGCTACGGCAATAAATGGGGGCGCCGGTGGTAAATATCGAGATACAAGGTTGGGCTTATGACGAAAATGTTAAAAATAGATAACAGTTTTACTCCCTGCCCTTGTAAAAGTTGCGATGAACTCTATCCAAATGGCATTTTCGATTTAAATATCACAAAAGTTCTTGAATATATTAAAGATAATCCTGACAGCATCCCTCTTGAGGAAGTAGCTGTAAGTGAAATTTTCAAAGGCTTTTTATCCATCGACGAGCCTCATATGGAATCAGTTGATATTACTGTGCCGGTCTTATTGGCAGAGATTTACCTGATCTATATAACGTGATTGACGGAAATCACAGAATGGAAAAAGCTCATAGGATGGAAGTAAACAGTATGCCCGCTTACAAGCCGAGCGTTAGTTAGCACAAAAGATTTTTTGACCAGCAAACAAGCGTATATAGCCTTCATCGAATACTGGAATGACAAAGTGCAACAAAAAGTGCGTTACCATGGCTAATGCAATCATATTTGACACTGAAACTAATGGGTTAGCTCCAAAAAGTTCAGTTCTCTCTATTACTGCTATAAAAATAGATGCCAGCGGTGAAGAACTTGCAGTATTTGATAGATTCTATTACCCAAAAGAGCCTTACAACAGTGGTGCTATTAATGTTAATGGCCTGGACAAAAAAACGATTGACTATCGCCGATCACTTTCATCTGCGACTTATGCGAAACACTTTCTAAATGATACAGAATTAGGTGAATTCTTCATAGATACAAACGTTGAAATATGGGTCGCACATAATTACAATTTTGACATTAAGTTTTTGAATAAATACGGTATTATTAACCATGGCAAGAGTTACTGTACGATGCTCGAGAGTATGGATATCGTGAAAGTTCAGTGGAACGATTATTACCAAAACTGGAAATGGCCAAAACTCAGGGAGGCTTGCGATTTCTTTAAAATCGATTTCAATGAAGAAAACGCTCACTCTTCACTTTATGATGTACGGAAAACAATTGAGCTTTATCAGAAACTGATGGCGTTGAAGTCTTAGGTTGTATTGAAAACCGTCATATCTATCAATATCTGCTATCGGGTAACAATTTATACTGGCAAGAAGAATACTATAGGCAATGTACACCGATGCGTATATTTTTAACCGGCGTCAGTTGTGTAGGGAAAACGACAATCGGTAAACAATTGGCAGATCTTCTGGGCATCTATTTTTTTGACCTGGACGACGAGATCGAGAGTTTTTTCAAAACCAGCACCGAACACCTCCAGGACAAATTCTTAACTATTCACTCTTTCCGTAATGAAGCCGCAAAGGCATTGGTTTATTTGCTGAAACAGCCGGAGAGCCAGAACAGTGTCATAGCCTTACCACCAAGCGGTTTAATGGGTGGATACCTCCGGGTAATTAAGAAAAATAGTGGAATTACTGCTGTGATTACTGACACTCCTGAAAACATTCTCAAGAGAATCTGCTTCTATGATTTTTGGAATCCCGCCCTATGGAGAAGAAGCTGTCCTCCAAAGAGAAGAAATTGTATCTAAGAGAAATTAAGAAAGACATCACCTTTTTCGGTAAGAGGTATCTCCGTGCCGACCTGCAGGTTGACATTTCCAAGCTGGATCAGGATCAAGCTGCTCTTAAAATTAAAACGGCTGTCGAGGGATTTAAATTATGAATAGGAAACACATCGGGTTTCTTCATCCTGGTGCAATGGGAGTATCTCTTGCAGCAACAGCAAAGAACACAGGTCATACAGCATACTGGATTTCTAAGGACCGGAGTCAAAATACATGCGACCGTGCTGAAAAACATAGTCTCGTTGCAGTACAGAGTGTCGAAGAATTATGCGACAAATGTAGCGTGATTATTTGTGCATGCCCTCCTCACGCTGCAACTGATGTGGCAGAGAAAGTCCTAGCATGCTCCTTCAGGGGTATTTATGCAGACGTTAATGCCATTTCACCGCAAAAAGTAAAACGAATCGGACAATTAATGAACGATGCTGGGGTGGATTTCGTGGATGGAGGTATAATTGGTCCACCTGCTTGGAAACCAGAAAGTACGTGGCTCTATTTATCAGGGCATACTGCCGGTCAGGTTACTGAGTGTTTTACAGGAGGGCCACTTGGTGTTGAGGTAATTGGAGACGAGATCGGAAAGGCATCGGCATTGAAGATGTGCTTCGCGGCAAATACAAAAGGAACAACAGCGCTCTTGTGTGCGATCGTTGCAGCAGCCGAGAGAATGGGTGTTCGAGGAGAACTGGAAAAGCAGTGGTCACGTCATGGCTCAGATTTTGCGCAAAACACCCTCACTCGCATCAATGGAGTTACTGCAAAAGCCTGGCGCTTTTCAGGGGAAATGGAAGAAATTGCTTCTACATTGGGAGAGGCAGGGCTTCCTAGTGGTTTTCACCTTGCTGCATCAGATATTTTCCAGCGTATTGCTAAATTCAAAGATTTCGATCCACATCCACCTGTGGAGGATATCCTTAATGCTCTTCTTAATCCTGATCAATAAAAAGAGGTATAATCTGATAGTTATTTTTTTCTCGCCATCTTCCAATCGTGTCGATCATCCTTGTTAGAAAACTGCATTGAAAACGAATTATTTTCTTTTCGGTATAATTTTTCATTTAGTGCCCGACTGCTATCTCCAGGCTGACTGTATACCAATGATCGTTCTGGAATGATCATACAGCAGACCTAAAGAGCGCTCAAAACTTGATATACCTATTTTGAGAATCTCACTAATTAAAATTATGGTGGAAAAAGGCTGTTCACAACAAACTCTCTCTTATTCAGGCCGGATTACGCAAATTTGCGTATAAGAACAGTATTCTATTTTGGAATTTTCCTGTGCACAGGCTATAGTATATCCCTTCACGTGACTCTGTACAAAATAACAACATGATAATACTAACCCCGATTAACGGGAAAAAAAGCAGAGCATCTACACCCACCAGAATGAAGGGGATAAGTACCTTGGCTGTATATTTAACCACTTAATTCCAAAATACATTCCTCAGTTTCTTGTTTTTTATGACAGGCTTTCTGGAGTAAGGTACTAACACCCATTAAATGAATTTCACAACAAAGCATGAAAATAGTGTGACAGGGATTCGGAGGAGTATCGCCAAACGTCCTCGCAGGCTGTGGATCGTTGTGTCAACACCCCTCCGAATCCCTTTCATCCTGAATAGTACTGGACTTTCATATAAACACCCATTAAATGGATTTCACAACAATGACTGCAAACCCAACAGGAGTCATGATTTAAAACCAGCTGCAATATGCCCGATACTTCTCCAGTCTAATCCCAGTAATTCTGATGCTTTGCGATCCACCTTCCATGGATTGTAGCCCGCAATTATTTTCTTTACGGGCGGATCACAATGCGCACCGCCTAGATGAAATTCAGCCATGCCGATACTGCAATCCATTACTGAAAGATCTGGGATCAGATATCTGTTTAAATCAGTAATAGATTGTTGCATATTATTATGAAACACTGCTTTTTTCCACGCACCGGAACTACCTGAATAATATTTCGGCGGCGCAAATCCCATCATATTTTTCAAGGTGCCGGTCATTCTTGCAAGAGAATGTACTTTGAGTACAGGAACTGAAATAATATAATGGTTAAAGACAATTTCCGGGAGGTGCATTTCCGGAAAAACAGAGCAGGAGGAGTTTTTCAATGTTTTTACTGGACCATAATTTAAATCAACCAGGGGGATACCATATTTTTCAGCTATTGATGTATAACCAAGGATCTTAAAAACTTCGGCTGTATCAATGTTTGCGTCCCCACAGCCCTCTGCAATTACAATTTCTGCTTTCGAATTTTTCTGTATATATTCGATGACGGCTTCGCAACACTCAGGTGATGTGGTTATGGGATGAGGTGATCTGTTGATTAAATTCGGCTTTATCAGGATTGCTGTTTGTAGCGCTAACTGCTCAGGTGCATTGATGGCATCAAGAGCACCATTGATCGATTTTTTGTAAGATGTAAAATTTACAGTTGCAGGATCCATAACCATCCCTTTCAATTTCTTTATCCTTAACTGGTGTTGTGTCAACTATGTACTGTCGCCTTCGTGTCATTCCCGCGCAGGAGGAAATCCATGCGTCTGTGCCGGTGGTACTGGATTCCCGCCTGCGCGGGAATGACGGCCGACTAAACATGATTCTAAGGTTGACACAACATTAGGAGCCTGTCAATAAATGGCCATTTTCACCGGATCAGATCAATTTCCAGTCACTACTGTCCCGGTACTCTTCTATCACATAAACTGGCTGAAGGTCAGAAACAGATGAAACCAGTTCAGCAAGAGTATTTCCCACAACTTGAATCGCATTTTCTGCCAGATCTGCGCGGAAACCTGCAGCCGATAAATCGAGGACAAATTCAGTGGTGATAAGCCTGGCAACTATCTTACCAAGAATCACTTTTGTTCTCTGCAATAGTTCAAAATCAAGTTTTAACGTGAGTATATGTTTGTAGTAACCGGCAATTCTTTCAGTCAGTTCAAACTCACTCATAAAAATGTAAAGATCTGTTTCTTTGGTTTTTTTCATTTCTTTCAACACTGCTTCCGCGATCTGGATATACATTACATCGTTGGAACCTTCAAAAATCTGAAATGGTCGACTGTCTGCCACAGCCCGACCGGCAATATGATCTCTGCGATACCCTTTAGCGCCCGTCAACTGCAGCAATGATTGGGCCGCATCCTGCATCATGTCGGTTAATACAGCTTTGGTTGAATTTGCCTGCAAACCGAATGTTGTAAGATTATTTTCCAAACCGGAGACCCTGCCTGTATAGTGGCACATGGCCGAGTTTATTGTATACCATGCCTGCAATTGTGAAAGCCTGTGCTGAACCTGGTCATAGTTCAATAAATTTTTTCTCCCTACATACCGCTGTTGACAGTGGACTATAGATTCATCCAGCATCCGTTTGATAAACCCCAACCCAATTCCTGAAAGTCTGAGGCGACTGCGGTGCAGGAGATCCATCATTAGTTTAACTCCGCTTGAATGGGGGATCAATTTTGAGGTAGATGGAACAGTTACGTCTATCTTATTTAGACCATAGGGAATTAAAAACAGGCCCAGTTTATGATAATACTCTTCAACCTCTATCTTCTGCTCTGGTTGAGATTGCTCAACAATAAAGAGATTGATGTCACGTGCAAGCCTGCCATTTCCTTTTTCTTTTCTGGTTGTAACCAGCCAAAAGTCAGCTAATCCTGTTAATCCTCCCCAGTGTTTGGATCCTTTTAACAAATAACCTTTATCGGATGTGGAATAGGATGTACGCATTGAAAGCGCATCTGTGCCAAACTCCGGTTCAGTTATCATTAACCCGCCTAAAGAATTATCGTTGAGAAATGATGAGAAAACATGAGCTTTGGCTTTTTCCTGGCCGTACTTACCCACCGGGTCAAGGAAAAGAGAACCGCAAATCCCCATCATTAGTGCTACAGGCAGAGATTCATAAGCAGTTGTCTCCAGTATAGACAGACAGTGAACAGGTTTACCACCTCGTCCTCCGTACTTGGTGGGAATAAAAACCGAAAGAGGTTTCGGGGACAGGATCTTATTTAAATCCTGACGAGGTAACCCCTCAAGATGATTAACAGTTTCAATTTCTGGATTCTCGATAAGGATTTTCCGAAGGTTCTGCTGGAAATCTCGAATAAATATTTCTGTTTCAGACTGCTTCATAGGCTGATCCATTTATTGTTTTTTTTGCGTATAAAACTCAGCTGCTCTCATCGTCATACCTGCATAGGCTGGAATGATCGAATAGTAAAGAATTTGAGTTTTTACGAATTTGCCATAATGTAATTAATGTCTATCCTTTTGTGAAGGTGCTTCTTAACTACTGATAAATTTACAATAGGAGGTTCTATGGAACTGCAAAATAAAAAAGTCGCCATACTGGTTGAGGAGATGTTCAATCTGTTTGAATTCTGGTACCCCTACTACCGGTTGAAAGAGGCAGGTGCCGAAGTAGTTGTGGTTGGCTCCGGCCGAACAGCGACTTTCAATGGAAAACCCGGTACGGTTGCTGTAGCTGACGTTTCAGCAGATGAAGTCACAGCAGATGACTTTGATGCAGTGATCATTCCCGGTGGTTATGCACCGGATATGATGCGGCGTTTTCCAGCAATGGTGAAACTTGTTAAAGATGCCGACAACTCCGGCAAGGTGGTTGCTGCCATCTGCCATGCGGGCTGGATGCTTGTTTCCGCCGATATTATCAGAAACAGAAAGGCAACTTCCTTTTTCGCAATCAAAGACGATATGGTCAACGCCGGGGCTCAATGGGTTGACGAGGCTGTTGTGATTGATAACAACCTGATCACCAGCCGTACACCTGATGATATGCCGGTTTTTCTCCCGGCAATAATAGCCGCCCTGAAATAATCACTTTTCTCCTTTTAACTCCTGGTGTCCTGCTGATATTCTGTAGGATGCCAGGGCCTGTTCCAGCCACTGCTCTGTAGGAAATTTCTCACCCTTGCACAGTACTTGATATTTTTTTCTGGTAATACTGCTCTTTGAAGCAATTTTTTTAATGAAAACATCTGCGGTTTTTATTCGCTTCTTAACATGATTATATTTCATTTCCAGATGTTCACTGGCCTCTTTTGGTGGGTGCTCTGTCCCATTGCGAATAAAAATACAGTCGCTTACAGCAATATATGAGAGCAGATACTCAATTTCCTCATTTTCTGCAGCAAAGGTGAAATTCCCGGGAAAGGAAAAACATAGAAAAAAAATAAACAGTAGATATTTCATTATATTAGCAGTTTAATTTTGGGTCGTATCTAGTCGCTGCATAAGCCTAAAGGTTACAGATATTGGATTATGATCGGATGAAGTCACCGGATGAACCATATGGGCAACCGGTTCCATTCCTCGATATAAAAAATGATCCACCGGGTCACCAAAAAATGTTGTGCGGCCTTCATCTTCAAAAGGGAGAGCCGACAGTGACAAATCACCCACCAGAAAATCGACGACAGCAGTTCGTTTATCACTCCAGTTGTTAAAGTCACCGGCAATGATAAGCGGGCCTCTATGTTTTTTCAACACATCAGTCAGGGCTTGAAATTGTGCCTTGTAAGCTCCAATACCCATGGTAAAATTTATACCATGTACCGTGGCCACCAAAAGTTCATCTGCTGAACCGGCGACGGCATATCTGTTGATCAGGATGGTTTTTGGCAGACCGATAAGCGGCTCGGTATAACGCATGCCGCAACTTCCAAAAGGTTCGATGGTCGATGCAATCAATACCCCTGTCTCAACTCCCCTATACTTGAAGGCACTGTTCAAATTCCAGTACAGATTTTTTTTTTGCAGTAGTTTCTGCAGTCCATCGTTCAATGGAGCTTCTTGAAGAAGTAGAATATTTTTTCCACTGCTCAGGCGCAAAAAATCGCTTTCCCATCCCTTACCCTGTCCCTTATATATATTCCAATCAAGGATGGCTATTCTATCCGGGGAAAGTTCAGATAGTGGTCTGGTTCTGTTCACTTCGCTATGGGCTGGAGCTGTTTCCATGCAATCCCCGTTACTCCGACTCAGGGGTTTATCGACCTTCACAGAAACAAGCTGTTCATGCTCCGGAATAAATGTACAACTGAGAGTGATACAACAAAAGGATACAGCTAACAGGAGCAAATTTGGGAGATTAGCCAACTTAATCGGAGTATAGCGATTAGCAAATGTCATGGGATCAGAGTTGTGACTCAACCGGCAGCAGGCTAACCAGGCCAAGAGCGAACCGCCGCCAGAAACTTGTATGTGGATCAGCTTTCCAGACACGTTCCTCTCCTTCTTCCAGTCCATGCCAGAAAATGAATTCAATACCTTCTTCATCAGTATGAAGCTCGAGCCGAAAGGCTATTTTTTCAATCATCATATCAAATTTACCAGCCAGAATTTTGGCGACTTCCTTCGACGTCACCATAATACCTATTTCCGTATTTTCAACAATTGAGCGTGGATCAAGATTCAGCGAACCGATAAAGACCTGCTCGCGATCAAAGACAAACGACTTGGCATGGAGACTTGCCTTTGAGGATCCGGAATCACCTTTTTTTGCCTTACGCTCTTTCCTATTGAGAGTCTTGTCCATCTCATAGAGCTCAACCCCTGCCCGAAGCAGGGTCGTTCGGTACTTGGCATACCCGGCATGAACTATACCCACATCGGTTGAGGCGAGCGAATTAGTAAAAATACGTACATGCACACCACTTTTACTTAAATCAGAAAGAAACTTTGTACCTTTTTTCCCCGGCACAAAGTAGGGGGAAAAGATCAAAAATTCCTTATCGAGGTCTTCAAAGAAAGGAGTGATCTTGGAGGATAAGGTATAGGCATGGTTCAAGTCATAGCTTTTCAGTTTGCCAGGATTATCGGCCATCACCGAGGCCTCTCCCCAGTACCACTGCACCTCATTATTTCTGATAGTTTCAGCCAGGCGAGAATTGAGAAGCAATTGCAGATACTCCGCAACGGAATCCTGACCTAAATACTCCGCCACTCTTCTGCGCCCTTCCTCCAAATCATCTTTTTCAGTAAGATCAGGGCGCAGTACTGCAATAGGGTAGGCTAGACTGCTATTCCAATACTCATCAAATGAATCAGAAACCTCTTTTACCACAGAGCCAATTGCCAGTATATCCAAATCGGCAAAACCAAAGTCCGGGTCTGCATCAAAATATTCATCGCCGATATTTCGACCACCAACAATCGTCACCTGGTTGTCTACTGTAAAAGATTTATTATGCATACGGCGAGTGACCGACCCAAACCGAAGCAGAAACTGTGGAGCGCGAATCATTTCACGGCTAAACGGATTAAAGATCCGCAGATCAATATTGGAATGGGCGGCAAGCGTTGAGAGTCCCTTATCCCGTTTTTCAAGATCCATATCGTCTATTAGCAGACGGATCCTGACGCCTCGGTCTGCTGCCTTGAGCAGCTGGTCGCCAAAAAGGATCCCTGTGAGATCGTTATGGATCATATAATACTGAACATCAATACTCCTGTCCGCACCCTGTGCCAGGATTGCTCTAGCGGTAAAAGCATCGAGACCATTACTGAGCAGAAAAAAACCGGACTTACCCGTATGGCTTTTCCTCAGTTCTTCGTATCTACTCCCTGCCCTGGTATCAGCCGTATCTTGGAAAGCATAGGTCGGGGTATTGGTATTTGGCGGCAGGGAGGCACAGCCACCAACCAAAAGCAGGAGACAAACGGAAAGTACTCTATTCTTCATGGAAGGAATCAAATTCATTCGTCTTTTCACTGTTGAGTTCATTTTTCCCATTTTCCCCATCATCTTGGGAATCGGTCATGTTATCAACTAAATGGATTGGCAGTGCCAGAGTACGAAGGAGAACGGCAAGGGGCAGAGTAACTGCCTGTTTAAGCAGCGAGTTTTCTACCCTGGGATCGTACAAATCTCCCGAAACTTTAAGAGTGACGGAGGGACGTTTTTCGCGGCCGGCCAGGATATATCCGGCCAGGGGAATCTTTTTTACGTTCGTTCTGGCCTGGGTAAACAGGTTGAAATCCATATCAATTTGCTTTTGAGGAAAATCGACCCAGCCACTTCCTGCAATATCAAGTTCAGGCGAGTCCATCTCAAAAGACTCGATAACAGCCATACCCTCCTCCACAGCCATGCCAACAATGACAGAATCAAGAGGTAAACCTCTGCTGTTGTATTCAGGCAGGGAAAAAGTAATAAGAGCAGGAATAGTATTAACAAAGGCAAGAACATTTTGCATTGCTTTCATTTTTTTGAGAATGGTGTTTTCTATTTTAAACAGGGCTGAAAATTTATCGAATGTCCCCTTGGCAGCCATGCTCATCTGTCCATTGTCAAACTGTGCCTTCTCAACCAATGCACTCATAAAGGTATGATCCAGCTTTTTCCCTTCGAGAGTAAAATTGTCTTCCCTGAGATCAAAAGCAATATAACCTGAACCATGTTCCAATCGCATAATGGTTTTGTCGTCCACATTCTCAATATGTATCCGGTCGGCCAGGATCTCCGCTCCCGGCCTGAAAAAGAGGCTGCCATCAGTGGCGTCGAAAGTATATTTAATCGCTCCTTTCTTTTCCGAACCAACAACTGCAGATTTAGGACGTTCCTTAAAAAACGAAGTAATCGCAGGAATGTTAAAATTTAAGTCTTTTGAACTGATGGTCAACTGATCACTATACTCTATTTGCAGCTCTTCATTTACTGTGGCATTGAAACCACTGCCGGTGATCTCCCCGGAGATGTTCAAATGAGCTACTGGTGTGTCATCTTTTACCAGAAAAGGATAGCGATAAGGGATATCGGCGGTAAAACTGTACGGTTTTTTACCGTTTTCCGAAAAAATTGTCAGGCTTCCCGAATCCACCATATACTGCTGCAGCAACGGTGAACGTTGGTGAATAACTGCCAGATCGTGAAAGGTTGCTGACCAGCCCTTACTTTCA
>Ga0209633_10001338_pt1 | contig 25595 bp, 27 predicted proteins | sample Cruoilmetagenom1_FD_187290 | JGI IMG/M metagenome (GOLD analysis project Ga0209633, IMG submission 187290) | Oil polluted marine microbial communities from Coal Oil Point, Santa Barbara, California, USA - Sample 1 (SPAdes) (version 2) | ecosystem: Environmental > Aquatic > Marine > Oil seeps ...
TATGGCCAAGATAACCGCAGGGGCAGGGATTCATGGCCGCGACCAGTTGAAAACGCGACGGGAATTCGGCCTGCCGGGCGGCGCGCGAGATCGTGATGCGTCCTGATTCCAGCGGTTCAGTCTTATTTTCCGGACAATAAAAACGTTGTCAAATAAACAAATTTACTTGACCCTATTATACGTGGATAATATCTATGTACAATATTTTAATTGATGATTATTAGTTGACAACTTAAATAAGTTAATGATTTCGCATTAAATAATGAAAATATTAGGTGCTCAATATGCGATATGAGATGTTAGAAGATAAGGTTACTTTTTATATGGAAAACGCAAAAAGTGATGAGGAATTCACTCAAAGTGTCTCATTAAGAGGAATTTTAGTTAATAAAATAACTTTACAGATATATTTTGGAGCAATTTGTAAACAGTTCAAAAGTAATGCAGTTAAGACACAAAAAGGTGCTGTAATTTGTTTTATTGGTTCATTTATATCATTTTTTAGAAGTTTAGGCTTAGAGTTACCAAGTTCATATATTGATTGGCAAAAAGTTATTACTCTATATTTTAGGTTCTATTTGCTAGATAAGAACTTTTCTAAATCATCTGCAAAAACACGAATAAGTGAGTGGACTTCTAGAATTAAAAGTATATTTGAGTATTGGGTTGATGAAGAAATTATTCCATATGGTGTGATTATACCCGGGGCTGAGTCTAGAAAAATTATTGGTGATTCACAGAGAAGGAAATTACTCGGAGGTGAAAAGACCGAAATAATTAGCACAAATTCAATATTAAAAAAATCATTTCTTGATACAGACTTTAGTTTAACAGAAAGCATTCATTTAAATAAAATTGAAAAGAATTGCCAAAATAAAATCAACTTAATAACTAATGTTTGCTTTGAGCATTGGAGTGCGTTGAAAGGTGACTATAAAACAGGATGCGAGTTATCAAAGAAGATTACAAGTAATGAAATAGAACGCAGACTTTTAAATGATCTAGTTACATTTCAGAGTGGTAAAAATAATATACATACGTTATTAGCGAGTCCAAGAAATAAGGATGGACACGTCTGGGCAATTGCAGTTGCAAAGTACTGTTTGAAAAATGGAAACGATTCAGGATGTGTGAGTGTTAAAAGGTTATGTTCTTCTCCATTTTTTGTGGGGGATACATTTGATGATTATCTGGATTATTATGGTCAGTTGAAGAATATAACAAATTTAAGAGAGGAAGCATTTAATAAATTAAGCTCTAGTAGACGTTTTTATAGATTTATAGGCTTATTATCACCGGTGGATGTTGCAGCTCTTTGTTGTTTGCTAACAATAGAAAACCCAAAATTTACTTCAGAATCATTACAGAATGCCAAGCTATTAGATGTTAATGGAAAATCCTATGTGATAATGTCAGATTCATCAGTCAACTCTATATTTAGTGTCGATAAACCACGTGCTGGGAAACGAAAGATAAGTGTATTGCCTGAGCTAAGTGAACAGATATTTAAATTTTTAATAGAAGTTACATCACCACTCCGTGAAATAATGAAAAGGAACAATATTAAGGGATGGCGTTTCCTGTTTCTTGGGTGGCAAAGAGGTGGTTATTTTGGTCCTATCAAGGGTGATTTGGTGGCTAGTTTAACTCACAATTCGAATGTTAACTTGATTGGACTTTACCCTGAACTTAAAGAAAATGGTTTGGGTAAAAAACAGCTAGATTTTTCAAGAATACGAAATACTATGGGTATCCTACGCTGGTTTAAAACTGGATCAATAGTCGAAATGACTAAAGTGCTTGGTAATAGCTATAAAGTTGTTTTAGAGCATTATATACCTCCGGAAATATTGCGAGTATGGAACACAAGAATTATTCGAAGATTCCAAAATACGTTGATAATTTTATCCTCTAAAGATGAAGAATATTTATTAGATGTTAGCGACTTTAATAATATTGGTGATTTGAATTATTTTATAGCACAAGTTGTTTATGAGCATAGAAATGGAAGTGGTCCTGTTGGGGAGAGGGTTTTTAAAGAATTGTCAAGTAGATTTTTAATAAATTCGTGCGATTCGGATATGTCAAAAAATATGACACATGATTCAATTTTAAATATTAGGTTGTCGTATCAAAGTATTGGTGTTTTATATGCTTTTTCAGAATATTTTCAAAAGATATCTAGAAGTAGAATTTGGAAAGAATCTAGTGAATTTGACAAAGTAAACGCAGGAAAATTTTATGATTTAGCTAGAATGATTAAATATGCATGTGAATCTGACAATATAGACAACCCATTAAGAGAATTAGTTGACGTCGAGCAGTTACGACGATTTCATGATAAAGCAGTTTTATTTAAAGGTAGTGTGTTAAGTAAATTCGATAACCTAATTGTGAAAAATGAGTGGTGTGTATATGAGTGAGTTAGTTGAGTTTCTTAATAGTCTTCCAGATCCAATAGCACCTGATATCTACAATGATGAAGAATCCAAACTTTTGCTAACAATAATAAAAAATGCAGAGTATAAAATTAAGCCATATGATGGCGAGTTTAAGGCGGGGTGGCTGTTATCTGGTTATAATTCTGATATATGGCATGCAACCAATAGAGATAAAGAGAAGAACATAAACGGAGAGTGGAAGAATACCTTAACTATAAATTGGGGTGTGACATTACCGAATTCACTAAGTTTGATAGATAAAAAATATGAAATTATGTTGGACGTATTAAAAAGTTCATCATTTTTACTAAGGTCTGGATTTCTTTCGTCAAACGCAACAGGCCTTTCATGGCATAAAACTACTTTAACGTGGTTGAGTTTTGCAAGGTGGGTTATCCTACATGAAGAGACATTCAGGCCGGATAGATTTGGTTTGTCACTGATTGACCAAAATTCTTTAAATTTTCTATTTAGACAACTATCAATAGGGGGTTGGTTAGAAGCCCTACAAATTCCTCAACGTTTATTAGAAAGGTGGATGTTGAGTGTATTCGGTGAAGGGTATGATGAGACTTTAATTGAAAACCCATACTCTATATCAACCAAAATGATATTGGTTATATCAGAATATTTAAACGATACCAGGCAATATACAGAGTTAAGTAGTGGTAGATTTAAACAGAGAAGAATAGTGTGTAGGAATAGTACTCTGAATTCTATAAATGAATCATTTTCAACATTTAATAATTCTTATAAATTAACAGCATTTTTTAGGCAGTTTGAAACAGATTTTAGTGATAGTGAGTTACTAGTCCCTGTCAATCTTAGTACTGAGTATCCACACCACAAGACACAGAAAACTAAAAATGCAGGATTGTCCTCAATCTCCATAGGTACAGTAAAAAATATAAAAACTAGATTTAAATCACTTTTGGCCTCTTATCAGCATAAGCCAGAATATATGATACCAATTGACACTGTTAGTTTGAATGCCGCATACCATAAATCATATAAATATACAAAACCGCCATCACATACACCATTTATTCCAGCAGATGTGGGATTTAAATACTTAAATGAGTCAATTAAATGGGTTCATTGTTATGGGGATGCTTTAGTAGATTTTTACCTTATGGTTGTGAACGAGATTGACGTTCCAGACCTGCAGAAAATCTCTAGGAACAAGCGTTATAAGTTAACCGTGAACGCATTTAATAAATCATTGGGATTCATTGAAGAGCAGATTGTTAATGGCGACGAGTATTACAAATGCATTCATGAATTAAATATTACTTCATTTAAGGCTAAATCTGATAATGTAGATTTTTCTCGTATTAGAAAAAATCCAACTTTATCAGAGGCTGTTGACATTTTTGTTGGTGCATGTACTAACTGTATATCATTTCTAAAGCCATCTAGAGATGACGAGATAGTTTTTCTTGATAGAGACTGTTTGATATTTAAGAATGGTGGTTATTTTCTTAATTACCGGTTAGGAAAGAGTAATTATGATGATTTGATGCAAACAGTAATGAGACCTATTCCATATGTAACAGCTAAAGCTATAATGATTTTACAAAAGCTGGGTGATGGGTTGTCATCAAAATATGGAGATGCCGGCGTAACAAGTAATCGATTATTTTGTTTACCACACATTAGTTTAGGAAAATTAAGATCCATTGACTTGGGTTTTTTAAATACGTGCTTAGATAAGTTCTGTGACTATGTGGCAATAAGTCCTGATGAATTAGGCCGCAGATGGTATGTAAGGATACATGAAGCGAGAAAATGGTTTCTTATACTATTATTTTGGTCAGGAAAGTATGATGTTCTTGATGCGGCAAGATATATTGCAGGGCATACTGATGTTGAGCATATATATGCCTACATAGAAAACGAGTTTCCAGGAGAGTGCTTGAAAAGCTTAGATTCTGAATACACAGCTAATAGATTATATGAATATGACTATTCTAATTGTCAAGGAAATTATGATGATGGGTTGGATGAGCTGTATTCTAAAGTTATAAATCATTTTGGTGTGAACAAATTATGCATGATTCCAAGTAACGAATGGAAGGATTATGTAAGTGCATTGAGAGAAGAAGAAATTTTTTATATTCAGCCTCATTCAATTTATGCAAAAAATAGTAAGGATATCGTTGGAATAAATGTAAGTTTTGTTTTGTCTGAGGTGGTGCGTGGATAATCGTGGAGCACACAAAAAAAAAGAAAATAACATAAAAAGCATTAGAGCTAGAGTCTCGTTTCTCGAAGAAGCACTTTTAAACAAAAATGAGATTAATAAAAAAATAATTTCTAGTTTAAATAGTCAAAGTGATTTTTCTGCTCTAAGTTATAAAGATATTACTCCTATGTCATTAAATACTTTAAAAACCATATCAGATGAAATAATCAAGCCTAAGGGTAGTAAGGAAAATGGATTTAGGTATTTGGATTCCTTGCGTAAGAAGTTAAAAGAAAATATTTTAAAATCTGAAATTGATATTAGTAATAAAAAAACTATTAAAATAGATAGTGAAATATATCGGGATTTAAATAACAGATTAACTAATTTAGAAATATCAAATATCGAAAGAAGTAAAGCTTATAAAGATTTGATTAGCAAAGTTACCATCCTAATTAAAGACGACAAAGTTGGTGATATTTGTAGAGTAAAATTACATAATTTGGTTAATGATCATAAGGCTTTATATACAAATATATTGTCACCCAAAAGAAATGAGTCTTCTCTTAAAGTTGTTACAAAATTTAAAAAATGAAGAAAAAACAGCAATTATTCAAAATATATCCAGTATTATCTACTCCAGATATTCTTATAAGGACGAGAGATAGCTTTAAAATTATAAATCAAGATGTGTTTAATTACCCATTTATGAGTTGGCCAAATGGAAAACCTTGTGATCCTATAAATTGTTACCTAATAGATATTTCTGAACAGACGACGGGTAAATCACTTAGGACATATGCATCTCAACTAACACATCTTGTCAGATTCTGTGGGCTGCATAACTACAATTTCGAAGATCTAGATGACGATAAATTATTCAGATTATCAGAACATCTACAGGATGAACATTCACAAATTAACAAAACAGAGAGGGCAAGGTCAAATAATACAATTATAAATATTATATCAAAAATATTACACTTTTTGTTTTGGTACCAAGATACTTATATGCTGCCAACATTAACTCCGTTGATTGGTGAGAAAAAATTCTCACCAAGAATTAATGTAAAGATTAAAACGAATAAAAATCGTTATGGTGATAAAACATATACACATCGGTCACAACCGGAAACTAATTCAGTTAATCAAAAAAAACCAATGTCAATAAACAAAATAGAAAAAATAGAAGCATTGATTGAGCAATTAGCAGATGATCAACTAGAAGCTAATACAATTGCGAAGCATAAAGTAGAATATATTAGAACAAGAAGACGTATCATGATTTGGTTAATGAAACGTACCGGCCTAAGACCATCAGAAATGTTGATAATCCCTATTCATGAAAATTTGAATATTATAAAAAATAAGAAACTCATAATACCTATTAAAAAACGCAGAAGAAGAACAGAGCCAGTTAGAAAATTTCCTTTAACATTGTATGATTCTTTGATGTTTCACAAATATTTATTGTCAAGGAAGAAGTTTGTTGAAAAGTTAAAAATTAATAATCCTAACTATGTTCCACCAGAGTCATTGTTTTTATCTCCAATAGGGAAATCTATTACACAATCAGCAATAGAGAAGGATTTTGAACGCATTGTTAAGCCTTGCAACTTTCCAGATAAACAAGCATGTTTTTCGATGTTTAGACATAGATTTATTACCTATGAAGTTGTTACGCATTTACGAGAATTTATGAACTCGACAGGTAAAACTAAAGCTTTCATGACAAATACTGATTACATTAGTATTTTAAAACGTGTAGCGTCAAAAACAGGACACGCGTGTACCGACAGTCTATGGCATTATATAGACTTGGCATGGGAAGAGATGAATATATGGGGTGATATCGATAAAGCTATAATTAGACTTCATTCATCAGATAAGCTATTTGAAGATATGTTAGATTTTAAAAGAGATTTTGCAAATGCTAAAGATGATTTAAATAAAGAAAAACTAGATACGCTAATTGCTAAAATATCAGAAATACTGGAGATTGCACATGAAAATATACTAGAACAATGAGAAAGTTATTAGTTTATTCAACTGTTTTGACATATACAGTATTTTTTAATAAAAGAAGTGCAATCTACATTAGAGAAAATTTTATGTGTAGTAGATCAGGCTTGATCTGACACAGTCTTTCAGATCAAGCCTGATCTACTACACATGAGCGTTTTCACAAGTTATTATCAGACGAGTTGTCAACAGTTATTAGGACGACATCGAGAACTGTACTGAACAATGTAGTTTCGGAAAATATCCTTTCACAGTCCTTGTGAGAGGTATGCCAATAAATCCCAAAAACATAGAATTTTCATCATATTCAAGTGATGAATATTCATATATGTTCATTCTTAGTATTTTTCCGGCAGGAATATGTGCCTTGAAAGCTTTTGTCGGGAAATCAGGTCGATCGTATGTCTTATTTACGCAAGTATAAGCAATCTCATATTCACCTGCTTTTACATCAATGGACCGGGAGAATATGTTGTTTCTCCTCACAAAATTGTCTTCATAAACTAACTCACCATCTGAATTTTTTACATATATTATGTATGCTCTAAAATTTCCCCCGGTTGAACTTGGCCCATGGCTAACAGCCTTTCTTTGAATTGCCCCGTTACCACTACTAACTGATGGTGCAGAAGCACATGATGTTAATATCACTGCTGTTAAAATAATTACAAATCGCATACGCCCCTCCAAATTGCTCCTGAATATTTCTAAGTTACTATTTCATAATATTTGTGAATATCGATGTTCGTTAACTTAAATGGTTTTGTAGTCGCTATTTCAGATACTAAGAGATCCTTAGTGTGTGTGCAACAGTGATATTATGATTTTGTTATTTATCAATAGATTTGGTTGGATTTTATATGGTGAGTAATGAAACTGATCCAGAAATAAGTATATTTTTAATACAAGAATCCCATTTGTAGTGCTTTGTGTTGTATTTATGGTTAAATATCGACTTTTCTAACAAGCTTAACCATCTCATCTAACTGACTACCATTGTCCTCTGTAAAACCTTTTCTGCGATCGGTTAGGATAACATGTGCATGATCAGGGTAACTGCCGGGTTCGTCGTCAATTGCAAACCATGAAGCATTCGGTAATGAGTTACGTTTAAGGTAGGAAAGAACTTCATGGTATCGGACATTATGCATGAATGGTTCGTCAATAACTGGTGTCACACCAAGAACTCGCTCACCCATAGCTTTACCTAACAGCACCTTTAACTCGTCGACAGTCTTTTCTTCACGCCATGATGACGTAATCACAATCCTGATTTCTGGGTGCTTTGTTATTATAGATGACAGAGCTGACATGCAGTCTTCCTTGAAATGTGCGTGACCAGATGACGGGTGCAATACGCCGTCAAAATCAAGAAATAGAAGAATATTATTCATTTTCTGTTTGTGATAGTGGTTTGATATCCCATGATCCGTCAACTTCTTTGATTAAAGCTAATTTCAAGTCTAAATACATTTCTATTTCCTGAATTGATGAGAGGGGTGTTGCAAATCCTTCTTCCAGTATAAGTTTACGTAACCAGTACCATTCATCATCGGATTGAAAAACAAATAACACCTTCCCTTTCGGCAGATATTTTGCTGAGTATGCTAATACCTTTATTATATTCATTTGGTTAAAGTCAGAGCGTGTCAAAAAAATCAAATGGTTTTTTGTTGAAGAAATCTTCGCCAATACCAGCAACCACGTTAGCAAATAATGATGAAGAAATAGATTCTATACAGCGATAATCACGACGGTATTTTTTAACGTCCCAGTCTTCACATAGAGCCCTCTCCGCTGTTATCTGGCATTTCCCGATAATGGTGTTGGCAGCCCTCTGCCGGGAAATATTTCCCCTTTGAAAATAGGCGGCAGCAGATCTAACTGATGACCAGATAAATGTATAACTTTGAGAGATAGAGAAAGAATGAAGCAATGATATTAGTGTTCGCTTTGTTTTATCCCCTATGCGAGGAATAAAGTTATGGTCGACTAAAATAACTTCTAAATACTTTAAATTCTCATGAAGAGCAAGTATCATCCAAACATTATAAAGTTCATGCTTCCAATCAGCTGGCCATTTATCCATATCATGAAGGCAGGCGTCTAGATCATATATGGATTCAATACTTTCAGCCTGATTTTTTCCCAGTCTGAATTTCCAATGTATATTTTTAAATTCAACGGGCTCAACTTTTCTGTTCTTAAATGAAAAGCACTCCAACGGATTGCCTGGTGCGATGTTAATTAATTTTCTTTTGTATAAATGTTTGATGCTTTCAATCGTATACTCGAGGGTTGGACCCGCTGGTAAGTCAAATTCAACAATAGACTTAATTTTGTCACTATCTTCTTCTCTACCAGCTCTAGACAGACTTACTAGGTCGATCGCTTCTTTTAATGACAGTTGCTCAGTACTAACCTGGTCTTCTCGTTGGTCATACGCTATGGATGAGAGTCTTTCTTGAAGTTCGCTTTCCTGTAATTTAACTAACCTTTCTTTCTCGGCCAAACAATTTGAGCATTTACACGAGGATGATGCTTTATGTCCACAACTAGTACAGTGTGGTGATGGAATTTCATACCCAGTTCGAACGGCACTCTTGGATACGCGCTTCTGAATCAAATGAATAATGCAATACGGACAACAATTGAGGTCCTCCCGTACAATTGGCGGGAAAAGAGTATATATACGGCCAGGAGTAATACACAGCCGAAATTCCTTTATTAACTCAGCAACATCGTCCCCAGCATAATAGCGAACCATTAACTCCTCTATTTGCTCATCAGATAAATGACTAGTCCCCATGATGAGATCCCCTCTGAACCGTGGTGTAGCTAATACTAAGTATTCCTTAGTATCCAGGCAAGCCAAAACCTAAGATTCTCTTAGTCTCAGAGTATTGAGACTAAATGGTGAAAAAGAAAACAAATTTCGTATGTCCCCTAGCCCAACGGCTTCGAGAGGCCCGGATTAAAAAAGGTCTTTCACAGAAGCAATTGGGTATTTTGGCGGGAATTGATCGATTTTCAGCCAGTCCAAGAATTAACCAGTATGAGCAAGGAAAACACCTCCCTGATTATAAAACGGCCAAACGCCTGGCAGCAGCAGTCGATGTCCCGGTCACTTATCTTTATGCCGATGATGATGAGATGGCGTTATTAATTCTGCTACTAGCGAAATCATCGCGCCGTATACAAACACAAATCAAGAAACTCTTAAAAGGCTGATTGAATAGACCTATTGGCATACTAATATTATGTCTTAGTGTTTTGTCTATATAGCCGCATAACAATAAATCTCAGGGCTAATTTTGGATTAATCATCCTTATACGAATCAGCTAAAATTTCAGCGGTGCGGGAGTGTGCTTGGCTCTAAGTTGTGACAAATACCTGACCAAAATTTCTCATAATCAAACTGCTAGAAAACAAACTATTATATTTGACAGGTTTGCTTGAGATACCCAGAAGGTATATAAAAGTATCTAAGAAACCCCATAAATATTAGTTTATTCGGATGCGCTAATACTTGGGTGGGGAGGTTCCGTTAAGTGGGGGTTTAGGGAATATGAAATAAATTTGTCGGAAGGTTTTGTCATCGTTTTATGATTGACTTAATTAGTATCGTTACTCCGAATCATTACACCGGTCCACCATCCTACCCGAAAAGGTCCCAACAGCCTTGATGGTACAAATGCCATCCCGGATAACATTTAAGAATATTCATAACTACACAGCAAAAGCGACTACCAAATTTGACAGGTTTATTTACCCCGGCAAGAAGGGATATAAAGGGAAGGAGTCGCCCTATTAATATCAGTTTATTCTGATAAACAGATATGGGGGGGCGGTAGCGTGCTCGACAAAAGGCTCCCCCTTCACGTTCGTGCGCAACGGGTCGCCTTGTGTGGGAACAACGTCACCCAGGGGTTGGGGCACTGACCCGAACGCTGATCAAGATGCCGATGCAGTCACGCCGGCGAAGATTCCAATGAACAAAGTCTTTTTGCTGGTTGAAGGGTATAGTTTTCTCTCGAATTAGTCTTTTGTTGTCACAAACCGCAAAATTTGCTCGTTGACCCATTTCTTGAATTACATTACCGTTGTCACAAAGCGCAAATATTGGCAGATTGAGACAATAATAAGCATTAAAAAATATATGGCTACAGAAAGGTTATTTACTGAAAGCGATATCCAGGAACTGGTTGATAAAAACACTGCACCGCCATTTGGGAGACGGAATGCGGCACTGATTATGGGAGCTGTTTATTGGGGGTTAACCCCCTATGAACTCTCCCTGGTTTCTGTACAGGATGTAATGAGTGAAAGTGGCGAACTGCTTCGTGTATGGATTCTTCCTGCCCATGCAGCTTTCAACGGTGAGCCACGGGAGTGTTATACGGAAGACCATGTACTCCCATTTTTCGAGAGGTATATTGAATGGAGGCTACCAGAAGGATGGGGGAGATCGAATATGTACACTTATAGACAACTCAACCCTGAGAGTAAATTCTTCCTGAATGATCGAGGTGCGCCTTATAAGTTATCACCTCGTAAGGCAGGTTCAGGCCAGTATCAGCCACGCTCGATGAATGAACAATTAAAACGATTGATCGGAAGAACCAATTTACATGGCGCTACACCTTCATCATTTCGCGATAGCTATGTACGTGGCTTATATGAAAATGGATGTGGATGGAAAGATTTAATGAAATTAACCGGGATAAAGCAAAAACGCACTTTAGAGAAAAAGGTTCGGCCACAAGAAGCAGAATTAGAAAAAGTATTTCATAGTCTATTTTCACGAGTAAAAAACCCAACATGACATTTAATTATACGAAGTAAATAGCCGTAAGCGACTTGATGTCTTGAACTACGTCACGGTAAAACAGATCATATATGTACATAGCGGAACTACGTATTGAAAATTTTCGTTGCTTCGGGGAGGCAGAACACAAGTTCATTCTATCCCTGAACGCCGGTCTTACTGCATTGGTAGGCGAAAATGACACGGGCAAAACGGCTGTGATCGATGCTTTGCGATTTGTGTTGGGAACACGAGACCAGGAGTATTTTCGAGTCGAGGATCGTGATTTTCACTGGCCGGTCAAAGCCAAAGAACGTCGCACGGAGATTCGTATCCGCTGTAAGTTCGACGGTCTTTCCGCTTACGACAAGGGAGCGTTTGCCGAGTACCTGACTTACGTGGAACGGGACGGGCGAACGGAGGCTGTGCTGTTCGTCAACTGGACGGCGAAGGACACGGCCGGCACTCGTGGGTCCCGCCGATTCGTATCGGTAGAATTGAGGTCTGGTGAGGTGGGAGACGGGCCGACTATAGACGCAGAAGCCCGCAACCTGTTGCGTGCAACTTATCTACGTCCATTGCGTGATGCCGAGCGCGCCATGGCGGCTGGAAGAGGATCGCGGCTTTCGCAGATATTGCAACACACGAAGGAAGTGAAGGAGAATGGAGTCGATTATGATGAAGCGGCGGATCCTAAACCCGATCCCGATACCCTGAGTGTGCTTGGCGTCGGCGACTACGCTAGTGTCCTTCTGGGAAGTCGCGAGGGGATTAAAGAGGCGCGTAAACGCCTCAATGAAAACTACCTGAAGCCCCTTTCGTTTGTTGGGGACGATTTAACGGGTCATATAAGTGTGAATGCTTCGGGTGAAAAAGATGCACGGTTGCGTCAATTGCTTGAAAAGCTGGAACTGGAACTGAAAGATGAAAATACGGAAGCATCTGTGAACCGGGGACTGGGCTCAAACAATTTGCTTTTCATGGCCTGCGAATTGTTGCTGCTGGGTTCTGAAGCCGCAGATTTTCCCCTACTGCTGATTGAGGAGCCTGAAGCGCATCTGCATCCCCAACGGCAACTCCGTCTTATGCAGTTTCTGCAAATCCAAGCTGGTGTCGAACGTCCTGACGGACAGAAAATCCAGATAATCGTAACAACTCATAGCCCGAACCTTGCTTCTGCTATCAAGCTCGACAATATAGTGATGACCCAGGATGGCAAAGCGTTCCCGCTGAAATCGGGAGAGACGAAGCTGGAAAAGTCTGATTACCGCTTCCTTGAGCGATTTCTCGACGTTACCAAAGCCAATCTGTTTTTTGCACGTGGGGTCGTTATCGTCGAGGGTGACGGGGAAAATATCTTACTGCCGACGCTGGCGCGTCTAATCGGGTACGATTTTGCTGAACATGGCGTTTCGGTAGTTAATGTAGGGCATACGGGCCTGCGGCGATTTGCAAGAATCTTTCAGCGCAGTGAACCGGAAAGGGATGGTGTTATCAATGTGCCAGTGGCCTGTATCGCCGACTTGGATGTTATGCCGGACTGCGCCCCAGAGATCATCGGCAAGGTCGAAGAGGGTGAAGACTGGCCTGATAAAGCACAACGCAAGTGGCGAGCCAAGTCAGATTTTACTGAAGAGGAACTAACCGCGCACCGTGCGACGATCAGGGAAAAAGCGAGTGGTCAAAAAGTTGAGACATTCATTGCCGAAGAATGGACACTGGAATATGACCTAGCCTATGCCGGATTGGCAGAAGACGTGTGGGTTGCTGCCCACCTTGCACGGAAAGACAGCCAGATTAACGTGGGAAACATAGAAAGGGATGCCGTAGAAACCGAGGCGCGTGAGACGTTTGCCTCTCTGACCGCACAAGGACTTCAAGAAGACGTACTTGCCTCCAAGGTTTATTCACTTTTCACCACGGGTACTTCTGCCTCTAAGGCGGTAGCGGCGCAATATCTAGCGGAACGCTTGGAGAACCTTATCGCGCAGGGTGAATTGGCGGCAGAGACCCTGAAAACTAAGCTTCCGGCATATCTGGTGGCCGCAATCGAGCACGCGAATGCTGTTCCAGTGCATGAAAAGGCTGTGGTAAATGCATGACAGCTCGGTCTTTGCTGTACCAGAAATCGTAGATGCAGCCATTCCATGGGTATGTGATCTTCTCGGTTTACCTATTACTGCATTCAGCGGGCCTGACGGACAGGACCCGCGCCTGCAGGTACTGAAGACACTGGCGACGCTGGATATCGAGGCCTGTCCCGGGAGCGGTAAGACAACGCTGCTTGTGGCAAAGCTAGCGATCCTTGGTGGTCAATGGTCCGAATTACGCCGGGGTTTGTGTGTCCTCTCCCATACAAATGTTGCGCGGCGTGAAATCGAGCGCAAGCTTGGCAGTACTGCGGAAGGGCAGCACCTGCTTTCCTATCCACATTTCATAGGGACCATACATGGTTTTGTAAACGAGTTCCTTGCGATCCCGTGGCTGCGTTCCAACGGCTATCAGGTTGAAATGATCGATGATGAGGTAGCTTTGCAGCGCCGTTGGCGAAAACTGCCATATGCAATTAAGAGCGGTCTCGAAAAAAATAGGCACAGCCAGGGAATCCTTAAAATACAGGATGTACAATTTGGTGTTGGTGACATACGTTGGGGCAAATATACGCTTCGAAAGGATAAGCCACCATATCAAGCGTTGGTCAACGCCTGCCGGGAGTCAGCACAGGAAGGATATTTCTGCTATGACGAAATGTTCATATGGGCACATGATCTCATAGACAAGGCACCGGAGGTCACAAGCATCCTTCGCACGCGGTTCCCACTACTGTTCATAGATGAGGTCCAGGACAACAGCGAACTTCAATCGAAATTGCTACATCGAGTGTTCACAGAAGGTGACGGCGCCGTCATACGTCAGCGTTACGGTGATGCCAATCAGGCCATTTATCAGTACACTGGACAGACCGATGGGGCGGCAACTGACCCCTTCCCCCTGCAGGAAGCCCGCACGGACATTCCAAATAGCTTGCGTTTTGGGCAGGAGATAGCGAACTTGGCCGATCCCCTGGCACTCGATCCGCAAGGTTTACAGGGCAAGCGTCAGGATGGCAGAGAGGCCGAATCTGATACCACCGGTAAACACACTATCTTCCTTTTTGAGGATGGGAACATAAGCAACGTCCTTGAAAACTATGCTGCCTACCTCGTCGAAGTATTTTCGGAGAATGAATTGCAGGATGGAATTTTCACTGCTGTCGGTGCGGTGCATCGGCCCGGTGTGGAAAACAACCTGCCACGGCATGTTGGGCACTACTGGGCTGAGTACGATTATGAAATCGGGCGTGCAGATCCTCAGCCGCAGACATTCGTGCAGTATGTGAGTGCTGGGTGCCGTCTTTCGCAAGATTCGGGCGAAACACAAGCAGTCGTGGAAAAGATTGCTGAGGCCGTGATTCGGCTTGCGCGGATAGCAGACCCGACATTCAGCGTGAGCAAAAAAAAACGTAAGCACCGCCTTGTCTTGGAGTTGCTGGACGGTAAGGATGCGTCAAAAACTGCCTACATCAACATGGTTCGTAGCTTGGCTGTTGATCGCATAACATTCACGGAAAATGCTTGGAACGACAACTGGCGACCAGCAGTAACAGAGATCGTGCAGGACATTATTAGTACAGCGGTAGAAGGCGAGCACGTGGCAGCCTTTCTAGCATGGGGGGGGGCTCAGTCTGATGAGGCAGGCGAAGAGCAACGGAGCCGAACTGATAACATCTTCCGCTATCCACGTGATAACCCGGCCGTGGCCATACGGGTAGGCTCCATCCATGCAGTGAAGGGAGAAACCCACACTGCAACACTTGTACTCGAAACCTTTTACCATACCCATCATCTTAAGGTCCTAAAGCCGTGGCTACTGGGCAACCGTGCCGGTGCGGACGGTACAAGCACTGCTATGCAAGAGCGTCTCAAACTTCACTACGTTGCGATGACCCGCTCTGCACGTCTTCTTTGCATGGCATTGCGACACGACTCGGTGGATGATAACGAGGTTAAGAAGTTAAGGGGCTGCGGATGGCGTGTTGCACGGGTCACAGCAGATGGGCCGGAATGGGTCGAATGACCGTCCCTGATTGGTATAAAATGTTACGAAATCCTATTGTAATATTTATATTTGGTGTAGTTATAACAACTTGCTCTATATATGAAGATTGGGGTAGAGAGTCATGGCAATGGTTTCAGCGCTCAGGCTCCCTTCTTGTATTGCTTGGCGCAATATTGGAGTTACGTAGTGTACTTCGTTTAGGGGTTAACGGGGTTGGAGGCACAAATACATCTATATTGATGGGAAAGGTAAACTCAGTTGATGAATCTAGCCCAAACCGAAAGCTTGGCATTAAATATGATGAAGAAACTGAGGAATTCCTATATCAAGCAGCAATGGATAAACTTTCCGGTTATATTGGCGCTATATTTTTAATATTTGGAACAGTAATCTGGGGCTATGGCGATTTGCTGGGGAAAATATTCTGAAATCTAATATTCAAATCAACCGGGCTGCTATGAGATGCGACCAAAAAAAGCAGGCTTTGACTCATGGCATCACTTTTAGAAAAGTGGATAACTATGTTTGATCCAATAACATGTGTAGAACTGAGAGTTCTTGGGCCAGGAGGTAAACCGTATATTGACTTAGAAAATTTGTATAGTCATGAGTTTAAGGAGCATGGGGTATATTTTAAGGTGCCTCGTCTTTTTTCAGCACCTTCGAAAACGACTGTGGCAATAAGTATTGGGGCTGCTGTAATTGCAAGCGTGGCTTCACATTTGGTTATTAAGTTCATTGATGATGTATTTTCCATCAGTAAGTCACAACCAAATACAGAAATTACTATCAATATACACAATGGCGATAAACATATTCTTATTGAAGGTGACAAAACAGAAATCATCAATAAAATAAACAACTTTAGAGAAAAGGGACAGGAATAATTGGTTTCAAATAAATTGTTAAACCAGATCGGTGCAAAAAAACGCACGTTTTGGTTAACTCACACGTTTGACCAACATGCTAGATGAGTCCAGGAATATAAAGACATTGGAAACTTATATTTAGGAAGTTAGTGAGTATGGCCGACCGACCAAACATTAAATCGGGTGACTGGATACGTGTAGGTAATCAGGATTGCGTTGTAGCCAACGTCCGGGAGCTAGGAGACACACTAGGGGACTGTGAAGTCGTCTTTGAACCATCGAAGCCAACCAATCATGATGTAGCTTGGGATGGCGATGAATGGAAATTTGTTGAAACTAGTGACTACGGTGGATATGCCGATAAATATCCGCGTCTCAGCGAGTATGTTCGAATTCTGAAACGTGGTCGCTGGACATAACGGCGCAATCAAGTAATAGAGGACGGACCACGAATAAAGGGGCTCAGGTTTTAGCCGGTTTGATACATTGGACTAAATGGGAACGGCAGCACAGTCTACCCTAAGCGGACCTTGGTCCAGCCATACCGAAAGCAGTCGTTCTTTTGTAGCAATGATGAATAAAAAGGATGATAAACGAGTAATAATTAGCAACAAATGATGGAACCGATTGTATATCAAGATCATATTTCCACTATAGATATCATCTGGCAATATTGGTATAAAAACAACACGATTTAGGTAGAATCGGCTTAATACCGGAAAATACGGATTCTGCCTAATACACCTGTTATGCCAAAAAAGGATTTATATGAAATCAAAAGTTAGCATCGCTTCATTCACCACAATACTTGGAGGTGGAATCCTATTTGGAGTGCTTAGCAGACCCACCGAAATGGGGCTAGCAATTATTGCTGGTGCTATTTCATTAACTTTCCTTAATTTGGATAAATTCAGAAAGTTTAGAGGAGCGGGCTTTGAGGCTGAATTAGTTGAGCAAATTCAAGCTGTAATAGAAAAGGAAACAGAGCAATCTTTTTCTGGTGAAGAAGGAAAATCTGTTCCTGATATTTCACAAGTCGACAAAAATACACGAGCTGTAATCGATGCCCTCCAACATCCAGAATATACATGGCGCTATATGGGTGGCTTAAAAAAGGAAACAAAATTAAGTACTTCTGAAATAAAGAAATCTCTCAGCTGGCTTAAAGAAAATGGGTATGCTAAGCAATCGCTTGGTAAGCATGGAACTATATGGAATCTAACTGATGACGGAAGGTACTTAAGTGCAGTTATTGACTTTGAAAATATACCAGCATAACAAGCGCATCGTGGTGGGACCGCCTAACTGCTCTGCACAGTTAGCGGCCCCACATGCAAGCATTATGTGTAATAAAGAAAACCCCCTAATTACGTATTTATTTGGATAGAATTTGAGAAAATAACAATAATTAATATTTCAATAGCTGAGAAACTTTGATGTGAGTAAAATAATTACATTTCAAGAAGCGATAGAAGTTTCAAAATCCTTTAACACACGTCATTTACTACTGGGGAATGGCTTTAGTATTGCCTGTGTCCCATCAATTTTTACATATAATTCTTTATTTGAAGAAACTGATTTTTCTTCGAATCCTGAAATTAGAGAAACCTTTAAAAACCTGTCTACTACTGATTTTGAATTGGTTATTAACGCTTTAGATAACTCCGCGTCAGTGCTGCCTGCATATGATAAAAGTCTAAATGATTTATGTAGAAAAATGCAATTAGATTCTCAAAAGATAAAGGAACTTCTAATAGAAACTATTGCGAGTAGACATCCAGCATTTCCTTCCGAGATCGATGAGGAAAAATATAAATCTTGTAGGAAGTTTCTGTCTTATTTTCTGTTTAAGGGATCGAAAGGAAGAATCTATACCCTAAATTATGATTTGTTGCTTTATTGGGCGCTAATGCATAAACAAGACAATGAACAATTTGTGATAGATCACAATGATGGATTTGGAAGAGAGACATTGCTTGATGATGGTGAATTGGAATACCCTCGTGAATTGACTTGGCTAACAAATGAGAAAAAACAAAATGTCCACTATCTACATGGTGCGCTACACTTTTTTGACGTCGGTTTCCAATTAGAAAAAAATTCGTGGAAGGATACTGGTGTTGCACTTATAGATCAGGCGAGAAAGGCATTAGCCGAAAATAAATTCCCATTGTTTGTTACTGAGGGAGACAGTGAAAAGAAAATGGAGAAAATTGCTCATAGTGCATACTTGTTTAATTCATACAGTAGTTTTGAAGGTATATCACAAGCAGGACTAGGAAAACCGGGAAATACTTGTTTATTCACTTACGGTGTATCATTTAGTGATAACGATAAACATATATTTAATCGTATTGCCAATGGGAAAATAAAACAGTTATTTGTGGGTGTTTATGGTGATCCTAAAAAAGAACGTAATATGAAAATTATTTCATTAGCAGAGGGTTTAAAGAGTTCTAGAAAGGACTATGGCTTAAATATTACTTATTACGACTCTGAATCTGCTAGTGTATGGGGTAGTTAGTTGGTATCTAGAGACTAAATAGTTGGAACAAATGTCATGGTAAATTTTAATATATCTAGATGAATATCAAAGAAAAAGAAAAAATAGTAAGAGCCATGATTGATGTTGTCATACCTTATATAAACAAGAATGGTTCTGCTCTAAAGGATGAAAATTCACCAGGAAAAGCACTTCAGTTGGAAGTAAGAGAATTCAACCTTATCTACTCTACACCATTTACAAGATTAGAAATACTGCCTGGTGAGTTCGCTAAATATGGGCTTAATGTATGGGCAAACGGACAAGGGAAGGTATTATCAGTTTGGTGGGAACCATTTGATTTGCGATGTTTTAAAAATGGCCAATGGGTAGATAAGATACTTCAGCTAAGTTGAGATTGGAATAAATTAAATCGAAAACAGATACAAGATAAGCAAGCAAAGAAAATTAATGTCAAAATGAGGCATATATAAATGTCTAATAAGAGTCTCACAAAGCGAATAGATCCATTTGATGCTTCGTTGAAGTTTTTGCTGGTTATTGTTTTTCCTAAAAGCACATCAAAAAATTTTCCTCTTGCAGTGAGTATATCAGAAGGCGCTGAACAATTTGCTGTGGCAGAAATAAATGGCAAACCGACATATTTTGTTTGTTTTGGGAGTAATGCCTCAGATGCAGGACGAGCACTAGCAGTTCTCGATTATGTTCAAGGGTGGAAAGGTGTTCAAATATTTTCAAAAGGTAAAGTTTTACAAAATTCATATATAGTTTCTGAAGTATTGAAATGCTATATGGAATCCCAGTCGTGTAGGGATTATACTGCACACTGTCTTGTAATTATTGATGATCCTTTTTCAGAGGAAGTCGATAGTTCAGGACTTTCTTTCTCCATAAGTATTGTGGAAAAACCATCAATCAAGAAAGAAGTAGAAATTGATAGGTTTTCATTTCCATGTGCGCGTCTATTTCGTAGGTTTAGGTTCCAAAAAAATCATCCTGCATCGACTGAAGATCTAATACAAGCAGGTGCAGTTAGCCAAGGTTGCGATTGGTGTCCTAATTTTGATTCCGACAATTGGAAGAAGGTAGGTGTAAAAAAAGTAGTAAAGGAATTCTTTGAATAAAATTGTGTGTTTGTAATGCTGTCAATATAGCGCACAGAAAATAATGTTGCTGTATCAGTTGGATGAAATTATTTAAGCCAGCATTGATATTGAAATTAATATATAGGTAGAAGGAACAAATATTAATAAGTAAGATGAGAATTCCGTCACCATTTCGAAGCTATCCACCTAAGTGGAGCACATTCGATAGATACATCGTACTGGCTGGGTCAAACACCTTGGGTTTCGCTGGAAGTGCGGCAGACGTAAATCGATTTGCCGCAAGGTATAGAGTAGCAAAGTGTTTTTATAGAGTAGAATTTGATGAACTAACACACGCAACTGCAGATGGCTATAGTGAGCTTGTTCATCTCTTATTAACATATTCTGCTTTCGAGCATTTATTACGCTGTATCGGATCACGATTACAAACATCGCGCTCACTTTTAGATGATTCCGAGCGGGGACGAGTACTCAATAATCTACGCAGATTGGCGGGGCAAGATGTATTATTTTCAGTATTGCGACAACATCTTGATCCACCGTATAGAAGGCAGGTTGATGCACATCTTGCATTGCAATCTTGCAACCCACTTTATTTGGCGGCAGGTATAAGGCATGCATTTGCGCACGGCATGTTTACAGCAACACCTGGTAATACCCCTCAACATGCAGTAGCAACAGTTTGTCGATTTTTATGTCGAGTTATTTTTAGAATAATGGACCGTGAATTTGAGGGAAGAATGATTGAATTTGAAGAAGAAATTAACCAGCATAACTAATGCGGTTATTAGATATCCCGTGCTCGCATGAACGATAATCAAATCGGGAAAAATCATGGTATAGCTGCTGAGATAAATTGGAATCAATCAAGAGCAGGATATTGTCTTCTATAATACGTATCATACAGATGACACATACAATATGAGGTAAATATGTTAAAAGTCAGCTCAAAAGAATTTCAACGTAAAGTTGGTGAATTTCTGGAACGTGCCTTAAAAGAGACAATTACAATCACGCATTATGGACGTGATCGTTTGGTCTTAATTGATGCAGCAGAATATACCGAGCTACGAAAATGCTCACGTTTTGCATTGAATGCAACAGAACTATATGAAACGGATATACGTCAGGTTGAAAATTCGGAAATGTCGCATGAGCATAATCATCTCAATAGTGAACTTAAAACTGATTAATGCCATACCCTAATTAGACATTGGAATAAAGAACAGCGTTTGATTTTATATTTAACAATTTTATTTCATCAAGAAAAATGATTTTTCTAGGCTCAAAGAAAGACTTGGAGATCGCAGAAAAAGCAATTGAGATTATGAAGGTCACAACTAATTTTCCTGAATTCCAGGAAAATTGGGAGAATTATCTTTTTCGAATTGAGAGGGCTTGGGAGCTCACAGAACGAAAATTACGAAATAAGAAAGGCTTTCAACAATGGCATGATCCGTATACCAAGCTCAGAAAAAAAGATTCATTACTTGTATTTCTTAAACAAGCAAGAAATTCAGAAATGCATAGTGTATCCCCAACGGTATCCAAACCACTAAAAATGCTGGTTCATGAGAAGACCGGGAGAGGTTTTCAGTTGGGGTCGATTTCCTCTAAGTTGGAAAACGGTACACTTACAATAAATTTAGATTCACCAGATATTCTGCTTGATATGGGCGCAAAGCTCATACCGACAAACCCAGAAGTTATCAGATTTAAAAACAGGGGAAAATGGTATAATCCGCCGTGGGAGCATTTAAAGATACGAATTGAGGATGTTCATCCAGTTACACTTGCAATGTTGGGATTAGATTTCTACAAAACATATATAAACGAAGCAGAAGGTTGGTTGACGGAAACTCAACATGCCATTTGATGATATATTTTAATTCATGATATGTGATATTGGAAGTAATGACAAAATATAGTTAATACAACTATTAAGCACCGGGGTTAAAAACTATGCGCTTTCGATTTCGAATAGGTCCATTCACATTTGGTCGCGGTGGTACTCGCCTGAGTCTTTGGAGCGGTGGTACTGGAGTATCAATACCGTTGTCTAAGAAGAAAGGGCGCACTTTTGGAAAAGTAAGAATCGGTCCTATCAGTGGGTATTTTGGGGGAGCGTCTACCAAACCAGCCTATAAGCGAAGTGGCCAAGACAAGGTTAATGAAAAACAGCTGGGTATTGGCACCGATGAAGGGGCAGCGATAGAAGCATTCGGTTTAGATCGACAGTTCCTTAATAAGCTTCAAAATTATGGTGTACCATGGCGTGGCATCCAGGAACGTCTCAAGGAAGAGCTTCTTGAGAGTATCTCCAATCGTGACAACATCGCATATAAACTCGTACCAAAAGCCATGGACGTCGTGTTTGGACAACAGAATTCTGCGTGGAAGACTGAAAAACGGCCGTCGAAGAGCGGTAAAGGTTTCACGACATGGATAGTGATAATTAAAACCGACATCTAACTAAGAGCCCATCTGGGACAACAAACTGTGCGGCGGGGTTTAGTCGTTAATCTTAGGGAGGGGATTGCTTTGATACGACCAATCCATGAAGTTTTCTACATAGAGATGATAGCGTTTCACATTAAGACTATTTTTGAGAAAACAGAACGCGTCAACTATGAGTTAGATGCGATAGCCGGCGGTAGTAGTGACACACGAGGATTTCAAGAAAAATCAGATTCTCTATTAAATGCATTTCAAGAAATATTGAGGCATGCAGCTGCTATCTCACGGTACTTTTGGCCTGTCAAGAAAGGCGAACTACACGCAGAACGTGGCCAGAAACTCCGGTCGGTTTACGGGATAGATGAGACCAGCCCTCTTTATAGTAGAAATGTAAGAAATGCAATCGAACACTTTGACGAAAAACTGGACATCTTCATGGAATCATTTCCGACTGGTTCCATCTACCCAAGCTATGTTGGTTCAAGGACCAAGGCAGATGCAGATAACATCCATTGTTTTAGAGCATATTTTATAGATGGCCAAGTATTTAGAATACTAGATAGTGAAATTCATATCCCCCCGATTCTCGATGAAATTGGCCGGATTAATGATTTGCTCAGTAAGCAAATTGTAGATGGTGCAAGGTTAGCTTCCGCACACAATGAAGCAGGTGCAAGTAGCCAAACAATTAGCAGTAGGACAGATGGCCTTGATAGGTAGAGCCATTCGATATCGTTTAAAGACCTGATCCCGGCTGAAAAAGGACATTGGAATAAAATCCAGCTTTATAAATATACAGTTCTAGAAGGGATATTGTTATGGACTACAAAGTAATACTTAAAAGTGAAAATGAAAATATAAAATGGCCAAGATATGAAATTCAGCTAGAAAAAGACCTTTCATACAGAGAATCAACAAGGCGCACATATGATGCATTGCGGACCACTGAACGACAAAGACTAATGTTAAGCCAATTTAAATATGATCCAAAAACCGGAATTGTTGATACTAGAGTAAACCGCAAAAATATCTAGCGTTATTGGAATAAGTCAAGTGTTCGCACGTGCCGAAGAAATACCATAACATGGAAAGTCGGGTAGAGTTGTCCTGAATGGCAGAGAGCACCAAAAACTATCCTTTCTGACGGTTTGCCAGGTATTAGGAAGGTTCTGCCTATTACCGTAAAATATATAATCATCCTAATGCCCTGTTAGTGCGAGTAAATATATCCATGGAATCATATAATCCATCAGAGCATGAAATTGAATCGTTCAAACGCTTTATGAAGCTCATGCCACAGAATGCTGATCTTGAGCTAACCATATTGAAAGGGCATTTACTAATAGAGGAGCAGTTACGGGCAATTATCAAAGAAAGAATTAAAGGCAACAAAGCATTGGAGCTAGACAACAACAACTGGTCTTTCTATCACGTATTACGTTTGTCAGAAGCGCTATGTCATGATGAGGAAGACGCCATATTATGGAAGTGTATCGCTAAATTAAACAAAATACGTAATGACATGGCGCATAACCTTGAACCAAAAGGGTTGAATGATCGAGTGGATGATTTAAACGAAGCTTGGCCGTCGGGCTTCGCTGAGTTAGAAAAAGGCAGGAATGCACTACTTGACCTAACACTCTGGTCAATCTACACGATTTTGTCTGGTCTTGTTAAAACGCCCTCTGCAAAAATTATACAACTATAGCAATCAATTCTTTAACATTGGAATAAAATACACATTGAGAAATTATTAAGTAAAGTATCTGGTGAAGAAGCTCGGCTGCGAACAATAGGGGGCAGGACTCAATAGTTCCTAGTATTAGAGATAACTATGTATTGACCTCTATTATGCGAGAGATCCCCTCAAAGTCGCACATAACTCTGAAGGAAGATAAAATGGATAAAGAAGTTGAGGATAAAATTACACATTTGGAAAAGCGGATTGACGATATTAAGTCGTTTATAACATTAATTGTTTCTGCTGGTACAACTATCATTGGCATTTTAATGATAGTGTTTACATGGAGTGCGACATCAGAAAAGTCCGACCTGCGCTCACATAAGGAAAGCTTAACAAAGGAAATTAAGGAAGAATTAGGCAAAAGAAATAAAAAGGCGGATATTGAATTAGTTACGAAAGATGGTAAGAAACTGGATGGACAAGTAGTAATCGCAAACGTCAAAACTTATCGCTACTCTGAAACAATCAATGATAAACGGGTTGATAAAACCGGGATATTGATTGAGTTGCCTTTTGTTATAAAAAATTCAGGTGAAGGTTACTCTGGACGAATGACAATTAAATATTATGTGAAATCTCCAATAAAATTAACTTATTCTAGTACTGATGAGGGGGGGTTTGATTATGAAGAGTATATCGCAGCAAGAGATACAGCCCTGCCAAATTTCCCGGGAGGTTTAACCTACGAATATCCTTTTATAATCTATCCAAAAGACTTCAGCAAACCGTTGATAGGCAAGCACAACATTCTAATAAAAATTTATTATGGACAGGGCAAACAAACATCTGCACATATTGTAGCAAATATTGAAAAATGGCCGGAATTGTCAAAAAAAATACAGGAATAATCTGAGGCAGGCCACGAATAACGAGTATCTGCTCAGGCTGTAGAAGATCATTGGAATAAATGGCCGGAAGCTATCCAATGCCGACCTTCCTTCAAGTACCAGCGAATGGCTCAAAAACACTGTAAGCTGTCATTTTGAGCGTGTATGGTTTTGGTCAAACCCTACCCACTCCTGACATTCAGAAACTAAATATTATTAATATCTCCCCCATGACAAAACTACTTTTCAAAACTACTCTGCATTTTGCAACGAGGGGGTCCTGATTTGCTCTTGTTTGATAATGAGACAAGTGATAGATTTTGTATAAGTAAATCAATAAATTACAGGGCTATATTGGAAAATAATGATTCTTATTATACGGACCCAACGGGGTCCGTATAATCAACTGTTATGCATAAAAATACATCATGAAGACAAAAGGAACATTAATATTCTTCTGCGGAAAAATGGGCGCAGGAAAATCAACTTTATCCCAGGAAATTGCCTCTAAAGAAGGAGCGATCTTACTTTCGGA
>Ga0209633_10001339_pt1 | contig 25595 bp, 23 predicted proteins | sample Cruoilmetagenom1_FD_187290 | JGI IMG/M metagenome (GOLD analysis project Ga0209633, IMG submission 187290) | Oil polluted marine microbial communities from Coal Oil Point, Santa Barbara, California, USA - Sample 1 (SPAdes) (version 2) | ecosystem: Environmental > Aquatic > Marine > Oil seeps ...
AGACGATTTTGGAACAGCCGAACTCAGCTACCTGGGTCCAGGAGTCGGCGCCGCTGATGGTGGCACAAAGAACAATCAGGAGCATGTCGTAGAGGCGGTGTCGGGTGTTGTGATGCCTTGGGTCCTGGATGCAGTCGAGATGTTTGTTAAAGGGCGTATCGGGTGTGTCCACCATGGTGTTAACCTCCTAAAATTAATGTTTATTTAGGTGGTTGGCACAAAGGCGGTCAAAAGTCTAGATTTTTAAATAATTACAATATGTTATTGTAAACTCTTCATATATAGAGTATTTTCGGTTAGTTGCAATGCGACAGGCTCAACCGCGCATTTGTTAAAAATGGCCCGTCCGTGCCAAAGTTACATTCGATTGCCCTGTACGCATTGGTTGAAGCGCTTGCTTTCATTTACCTTTCGAGGTAAGGGTCAAACAATAATTCATGGATGCCTGATTATTGCGGAATGCAGGCTACCCCACACTTAGGTTGTTGTAAAGAGGATCGCCATGGCCCGGACGTGCCGGATTGAACGAATTACAATGGAAACCCAAGTTAAAGCTGATCTGAATTTGGACGGACAGGGAACGTCCGATATCAACACCGGTATCGCCTTCTTCGATCATATGTTGACTTTGTTTTGTGTCCACGGCGGATTTGATCTGGACCTTCTGGCCGACGGTGACCTTGCGGTGGATTTCCATCACACCGTGGAGGACGTGGCCCTGGTCCTGGGAGAGGCCGTTTCCAATGCCCTGGACGAACGATTGGGCATTCGCCGCTACGGATTTGCCGTGACCCCCATGGACGATGCACTGGCCGAAGTGGCCATCGACCTGTCCAACCGCCCTTTTCTGGTTTATCACCTGCCGGTGGTGTTGGAATCATCCGGCCCCTTTGACCGCGGGTTGGCCAAAGAGTTTTTCAGAGCCTTTGCCGTCAAGGGCGGCATGAATTTGCATATCAACGTCAAATACGGGGAAAACGAACACCATGTACTAGAAGCCGTATACAAATCCGTTGGCCGGGCACTTAAACAGGCCGTATCCATTGATGCAGGCAACCGTGGTGTTCGTTCGTCAAAAGGGGTATTGTAACCCCATTGGGGCCAAGACCATTGCCAACCCCGTTGGCCGATGCCGCACCTTTTTCCGCCCATCCGGTGTTTTTTTTTAAAAGCGGCTGCTATGTTGACAAAAAGCTTTTAGGGAATTAGTTTAAAAATTTAAAGAAAGTTGATCCCATGCAAAAGCTGATTAGAGACACAGACCGAGTGTTCAGGCGCTTTTTGAACCGCCAATCTGACCCATGACCGTCCCATTTTTAGGATGGCCCAGGTCCTACCGGAGCACGATTGAACCCGAATCCATTTGAAATGGAGGCGGCCTTTCTTGGCGGCGCACATTCCTGACGAAAAAATTAAGGCGATAAAAAATGCATCCGATATCGTGGATATCGTATCGGAGAGCGTATCTCTGCGTCGCGCGGGACGTAACCTATTGGGGCTGTGTCCCTTTCATGCCGAAAAGACCCCATCCTTTACGGTGAGTCCGGACAAACAGATCTTCCATTGCTTTGGCTGTGGTGCCGGCGGAAATGCCATCGACTTTTTAATGAAACACGGTGGGCTCTCTTTTCCGGAGGCGGTCGGGGATTTGGCGAAACGTTACGGAATCGACCTCCCCACACGAAAAATGTCTCCCGACGAGAAAAAAAAGTTGACGGAACGGGAAACGATACTAACGCTTAACGGTAATGCCGTGTCCTTTTACCGCGAATGCCTCATTTCGGAGGCCCGGGGAAGACAGGCTAAGGAGTATCTGCTGAAAAGGGGCATGACCGGAAAAACAATTGATGAATTCAATTTAGGATTTGCCCCGGATGGCTGGGATCAACTGCTAAGGCATCTCCGGGAACAAAAAAAATCCGCTCGGATGGCCCGCCGGGCCGGGTTGATTGTCGCCCGTAAAAAAGGGGATGGTCACTATGACCGTTTTCGGAACCGGATCATCTTTCCCATTTTCAATGGGCAAAATCAGCCGGTGGGATTCGGTGGTCGCGTGATGGATGATGCGCTGCCAAAATACTTGAACAGCCCGGAAACGCCGGTATATACCAAGAGCCGGTCTCTGTATGGGTTAAACCGGGCCCGTCAGAAATGCCGGGAAATGCAAACGGTGTATGTGGTTGAAGGGTATTTCGATCTGCTCGCCATGCACCAGTTCGGCATCGAGAACACAGTGGCCACACTGGGTACCTCCTTGACGGCCGATCATGTTCAGACCCTGAAGGGCTTTGTGGGAGAAGCGGGCAAGGCCATTCTGGTATACGATTCAGACCAGGCGGGGATCAAAGCGGCTCAGCGTAGCGTGGCGATTTTTCAAAAAGGGCTGATCGAAGCCCGGATTCTGGTGTTGCCTAAGGACCATGATCCTGATTCGTTTCTGATGGCGCAGGGTTCGGATGACTTCCTAAAGGCGGCGGAGCAATCCATGGGGATGATTCCGTTTATGGTGGAATCGGCTATCGAACAATATGGATTGAGCATTGACGGTAGGGTTCGCATCGTTAATGACTTGAAATCGGCCATCCTGGCCATCGGCGATCCGGTTGCCCGGTCACTCCGGGTCAAGCAACTGGCCGAGCGGATCGGTGTGGACGAAACGGTCATCCTGCAGAAGGTCCGGCGAACGGCGCTAACTCCCTCCAAGGCGGTTTGGATGCCGGGTCGGCAGGACATGAACAAAGCAGCGCCGGCGCCGATTCACGGCGAAACCTATCGGCTGGAAAGGCAGATGGTGGCCATGATGCTTCAGTTTCCAGAGATGATCAACGATGTAGAGCGGCGGAGATTCACGGATCATTTCACGGATCCCGTGCTGGCTGAGATCGGGAAGGGCATCATCGATCATTTCGCCCATGCCGGCGGCGATATTGCCGGTCTGGTGTCCCGCTGGGAGGATCCGGAAAAAAAGGCCGTGGTTTCCCGGCTTTCGTTGATTGATGAACACTGGGACCGAAATGGCTGCATGAACCTGATTAACCAGTTCGCAGCCAGCATCCGCCGACGGGACAATACGCTGTTAAAAAGCATCGAAGCCGCCGAAAAAAGTGGCGATGAAAACCTTCTGGCCGCTTTGTTGCGGGAAAAACAGCAGCAGGCCCGAAGTGGGATGAAAAAACAAGGCAATACGAACCAATGACCGCTGACCATGATATCTGACGGCTTGCGACAGTCGCTGACAGGCATGAGGAAAAAAACGATTTTCAGGATTAAACGACCCATTGGCGGGCCGCAACAATCCTGTTTTGTTCCAGGAGGCCAACGGAATGACCAAAAGATCCGATAACAAGCGAAACGGGGCATCCATGCAGACTGAAATAAATCCGGTGAACAAGGATGCCGAGGATGGTGGCAAGCCCGTTGTCGATACCGCTGCAGGTGAGATTAAATCGGAAGACGTGAAAAATTCAAACAAGAAGAACGATCAGAAGGCGCTCAATGCCCTCATCGAAAAGGGAAAACGGCAGGGTTCGCTGACCTATGATGAGATCAACAAAGCCCTTCCCAACGAAATGATGTCTTCGGAAATGATCGACGATACCTTGATGATGTTTGACGATATGGATATCGAAATCATCGAAGAAACCGTGCGTTCCGCTAAGGACAGTACCCCAGATAAGAAAGCGGCGCTGAACAAACTGGTGGCCGCATCGGATTTCGGCTCCGTTACCGACCCGGTGAAGATGTATCTTCGCGAGATGGGAATGGTTACCCTGCTCAGCCGTGAAGGCGAGGTGGAAATCGCCAAGAAAATCGAAGAGGGGGAACAGAATGTCCTCAAGGCCCTTTTGGAGACCTCTTTAGGTGTAAAATACATCCTTGAATTCGGCGATTTGGTCGAAAAGGGTGCCCTGCGACCCAAACATGTGTTGCGTGATGTGGATGAAGGGGATGCCTATGTGGAGGAGCGGGTTCATATCGAAAACTTTCTGAAAACCATTGCCGCTATCCGCGGTGTAAATGATGAAAACCGTGAATACCGCGAGCGAATCTTCTCTGAGTCACTGGAGCCTGATGAAGCCCGCAGGATCAGACGTTGCATCATGCGGCGTAACAATAAAATTTTCGAACTGCTCAAGGGGTGGCGATTGGAAGGCGGTATCATCAACCGCATTGAAGCGCACATCCGGCGGCTCATCGACTGGTTCGATGCACAGAATAAACTGGTGGCCATCACTGCGGAGGCTTTCGGCAAAACGATCCGTGAACTTCGTGAACAGCTGAACACCGAAGCGATGTTTATGAATTGGGCCGATCGGCAGTCCAGTTTGGATGATGAATCACTGGGACGAATCTACGCTCATCTGAAATTTGTGACCGAACAGCTGGGGGAAAAAGAGAACGACTTCAAGGCCAACAACCGCAATCTCAAACGGGTCATGGCCAGTGTGGATGAAGGTCGCATGCGGGCAAAATTTGCCAAAAGTGAGCTGATCCGGGCCAATCTCAGGCTGGTGGTCAGCATCGCCAAGAAATACACCAACCGGGGGCTCCAATTCCTGGATCTGATCCAGGAGGGCAATATCGGGCTGATGAAGGCGGTGGATAAGTTCGAGTACCGCCGGGGGTACAAGTTCAGTACCTATGCCACCTGGTGGATCCGTCAGGCCATTACCCGGGCCATTGCCGACCAGGCAAGAACGATCCGCATTCCGGTACACATGATCGAAACGATCAACAAGCTGATTCGCACCTCCCGTTACTTGGTCCAGGAGTTCGGCAGAGAACCCCGTCCGGAAGAGATTGCCGAAAAGATGGAAATCCCCATCGACAAGGTCCGCAAGGTACTTAAAATCGCCCGGGAGCCGATTTCTCTGGAAACCCCCATCGGAGAGGAAGAAGACAGCCATCTCGGTGATTTTATCGAAGACAAGAAGTTCATGCTGCCATCCGAAGCGGCGGTGAGCATGAACCTGGCCGAACAGACCCGCAAAGTGCTGGCCACGTTGACCCCCCGTGAAGAAAAAGTACTGCGCATGCGGTTCGGCATCGGCGAAAAGGCGGACCATACCTTAGAGGAGGTTGGCCAGGACTTCACCGTTACCCGTGAGCGGATTCGCCAGATCGAGGCAAAAGCGCTGAGAAAATTGCGCCATCCGACCCGCAGCCGGAAATTGAAAAGTTTTATCGATAATTGAACCAATCGTTACTTTGGAAACCGGTGCTCATCTGCTTGACAAATGAGCATGACGGCGGTAGGAAGACGATTGCTGTTACCCTGATACGGGCCCATAGCTCAGTTGGCAGAGCCACCGGCTCATAACCGGTCGGTCCCTGGTTCGATCCCAGGTGGGCCCACTTAAAAAAACTCCGGCGCCGTTCCTCAACCCGTTAACGTCCGGAGGCCTCGACGTCTGGTCCTGTTGAGGAAACAAGGCGATTCGGCGTGGTGAGATTCCGGCTACCGCGCCTTTTTTGTGCCCTTTGCCGGATCGTTGACGTACATAGGAAAACGGCATGAAGGGAACCGTCGCTCATATTGTCCGGATGCTCGACCGCTTGGCGCCTCCCCGACTGGCCGAATCGTGGGATAACGTCGGCCTTCAAATTGGCAGCCTGGACTGGCCGGTTGAAAAGGTGTGGACCGCCCTTGATCCGCTTGTCGATGTGGTGGCCAGTGCCTGTGACAACGATGTGGATGTGTTGGTTACCCATCACCCGCTTTTTTTCAAACCGGTACGGTGCATCGATTGTGGCACGCCGCTGGGACGAATTATCGAGATGGCCCTAAACCGACGATTGGCCATTTTTAGTGCCCACACCAATCTGGACAGCGTGTCGGGTGGTGTCAACGATGCCCTGGCCGGACGCATGGGGTTGCGTAACCTTCGTGTGCTTACCGGCCCCGCCGATGCCGAGATGGTCAAACTGGTGGTGTTTGTGCCCTCCGATCACGTGCGGGTGGTTCTGGACACCTTGTTTACACTGGATGCCGGTCGGATCGGCAACTATTCACGGTGTACCTTTAGATGCGAGGGCGTTGGAACTTTTTTTCCGGGAGACGATGCCACACCGGCTGTTGGGAAGAAAAACACGCTCACCGAGGTTCGGGAAAGCCGCATCGAAATCATTGTCGCCAATGGTGACGTGACCACGGTTGTGGACGCCGTGAAAAGGGTCCATCCCTATGAATCTATGGCCTATGATGTGGTCCCCCTTTCCGTCCATGATCACCAGGCCGGTTTGGGGCGGGTGGGCGAACTGTCGTCACCGATGTCTCTGGATGTTTTTTCCAACCGACTGAAAGCCGCATTGAACCTTTCAACGGTCAAGGTGGTCGGTAGGCCGGATATGGCGGTGGAGACGGTCGCGGTGTGCTCGGGAAGTGGTTCCAGCCTGATGACCGCGGCCATCGCTTCGGGTGCCCAGGCATTCGTGAGCGGCGATTTGGGGTATCACACGGCCAGAGATGCTCAGCAGGAAGGCATCGGGCTTATCGACATCGGCCATTTCGGTTCGGAGCACCTGGTCGTCGATGTTTTGGCGGCATCTATTCGAGAGGCGATTAAAGCAGCCGATCTGACGGCCATTGTGGAAGCCGTCGACATGGAAACGGACCCATTTCATTACCTGTGAACAGCGAGAAAGGCAGTTATGAGCAATATTGCGAAACAGATTAACATCCTCGTTGAAGTGCAAGGGGTTGATATGGAGATTCTTCAAGCCGACCGGAAGATCGGAATGCTTGGAGACCGGATGGTCTCCCTGGATAGGGAAGCGGCCGAGCATGAGAAGCTGGTGACTGCTGCTAAAAAGGCTCTGGACGATTTAAAAAAAGCCTATCGAGAGCTTGAATCCGAATCCAAGGTCAACAGTGAGATGATCGTCAAAAGCAATGAGAAGCTCAGGGGCGTAAAAACCAACAAAGAGTACCAGTCCATCCTGAAAGAGATCGAGGAGATCCGAAAAAAGATTTCAGGTATTGAAGATCGAATGCTCGATCAGCTGGAATGCATCGAATCCGCCGGACAGGCGGAAAAGGAAAAAGAGGCGCAACTGGCCGGTTTTACGCAATCATGCCGGGAAAAGAAGGAAACACTTGCCATCCGGCAGGAGCGCGAACGGCAAGTTCTTGACGGGTTGAACGGGAAGAAAATGCAGATCAGCACCAAGGCGGACCTGAATATGATCGCCATTTTGGATGATGTGAAGAAAAAGGTTCGGGGACTGGCGGTGGTGCCCGTTCATGGGGCAATCTGTATGGGGTGCCACATGAATATTCCGGCGCAGTTGTACAACGAACTCCAACGATTGGATGAACTCCGTTTTTGCCCCCACTGCCACCGAATTATTTATTGGAAAGAAAAAGATAACGAATAACGGTCGGAGTAGACCAGGCGATCGCTGGCCTCCTTTCGGGGGCTGGAGGAAAGTCCGAACACCACAGGGCAGGGTGCTCCATAACGTGGAGTCGCGGTGACGTGAAGGCAAGTGCAACAGAAAGCAGACCGCCCTGCCGAAGAGGCAGGGTAAGGGTGAAACGGTGCGGTAAGAGCGCACCAGTTCTTCGGGTGACCGGAGAAGCTAGGTAAACCCCACCCGGTGCAAGACCAAATAGGGGAGTGTTAGGGCCTCCGGAAAAATAATTTTTTCCGAGGACCTTGAAGGGCGGCCCGCCCGAGCTCCCGGGTAGGTCGCGTGAGGTGCCGGGCAATCGGCATCCCAGATGAATGATCGTCGCCCCTGATCCGGGTAACCGGTCGAGGGAACAGAATTCGGCTTACGGGCTGCTCCGACCGTTTTTTTTAACTTTTGGTTTCGAGATATTGCTTTTGGACCGCGCTATCGGTCGTCACAGTATTACCATACGGCTTCCTCCTGCTTTCTTTGCCGAGACCATTATCTTAAAACCGATACAGAAAAACTGAGTCGTTTGGGGCCGGGATAAATTTCTGGAAGCCTTTTCGAGCCACCAATGCCTGAAACGCCCATCCTTGCCTGATGAAGGAACGCATCATGAACGATACGTATTGTGAAATTTCTTATTCCGAAAAAGTCATAATGTTCTCATCCGATTACCTGAAATATTGCACCTATATCTCTACCCGGCAGACGCCCGACCATGTATTTACCAAAAAACTCTACTCGAAACTGATCAGCACCTCCCAGGTGCTGGAGGACTTCCTAGACTTCCATGGGGCCAAAAACAGCGAAGACTGGTATCTGTACCGGGAATTGTGCGCCGCCGTCAGGCACCTGAGCCTCGGGGCTTACTGCCAGAAACATATTTTAAATCGCCTGATATTTTATGATATCCCCGATGCCGAGGTGTTTCGTGAGCATGGGGGAAATAACCTCAAGTTTTTAAATGATTCCCTGCGAAATCTGGCTCCCGTCATCATTGACGAGGCCTCGCGGCTCAATATCGCCAAGCCTGCAGACAGTTTCGGACCCGAGGACTTTCCCGGCATCACCACCGGTGAGATGCTCAAATACGACATCGATGATGATGCCAAGGATGTTCAAAAACGCAACGTCGTAAAGATCGCCAACGAGTTTCTTTCCATTGCCGCTAGCTTTGATCCCATGGGGTTTTACGAGCCGTACGGAAAAGAGGAGATGGCCGCCCTGGTGCCAGAAAAGGTGAACGAGGTGGAGATACGCCGTTTCGAGATGCTGGTGCACAACCTGCAGTCTTCATTCGACACCTATGTGATTCATGGCGGATTTCGATTCGGCGATCGCAAGCTCAAGTCGTTGAGAAGTTATTTCTCTGTCGTCTTCCACCTGCTGCAGATGATGGGGCGCCTGCTTCATTTCTACGAACGGCACCTTCATGAAGCCGGTTATAAAAACACCTACAAACGGGTCCAGGATAAGCTTGCCTTCCTGGTGGACCCGGTGATGTTGCTGGAACGGACCATCAACTATGGGCTCTACTATGCCTGTCATTACCTTAACTCCGGTAAGAAACTGGCGCGGGAAATCCTAAACGAAAATATTGAGCGTTCCGCCATCAGTGTGGGCATTCCGGTTAAACTCGGATTTCACAGCCGTCCCAGTCTCCTGGTGGCCAAGATCGTTCAGCATTTCGGGGGGCAGGTGGAACTGGTGGTGGGCGAAGACCGGTTTGATGCCAGCAGTGTACTGGATATCCAGTGGGCCGGTGGAAAGATCCAGAAGGAGAAGATTACCGCGGTGACGTTTGAGGGCGATGCTCGGGCGCTGGCCGACATCCGGATCCTGGCCGGTGTCAATTACGGGGAAGACACCATGGGTAAAGGCGTGTCACTTCCCGGCGAATTGAGCTACCTGAGATGATCTGGGCGATCATCGTTGCCGGTGGAAGCGGTTCTCGAATGAAGTCTCCGGTGAAAAAACAATATCTGGCCCTGGACGGCCTGCCCATTGTTTCCCATACCCTGCTGGCTTTTGACCGATATCCCGTTCTGGACCGGATCATCCTGGTGGTACCCATAGATGACCTGGAATACTGCCGGGCTGAAATCGTGGCACCGTTGAACTTGGATCATGATATCCAGGTCTTGCCTGGTGGTCCGCGGCGGCAGGATTCGGTGTTGAACGGATTGACGGCCATGGGTGCCGGCGACGGCGTCGTCATGATCCACGACGGAGTGCGGCCCTTTGTTCGCCCGCCTCTCATCGATGCCTGCGTTGCCGGCGTCAAGGTAACCGGCGCCTGTATCCCGGCCATACCGGCCACGGACACTTTAAAACGGGTGGATGAAAACGGGGTGATCCTTGGCACCCTGGACCGGCGGCAGATCTGTCTTGCTCAGACCCCGCAAACCTTTTCCATCGACCTGGTCCAGTGGTCCCACCAGTTGGCCGCAAAGCGTGGATTTGTCGCCACCGATGACGCATCCATCGTCGAATTTGCCGGTGAGACAGTGACTGTCGTTCCCGGAGACCGGGAGAACATCAAAATCACCATGCCCCAAGATCTGTCGGTCGCCCGCGCGATTTTCGGTCGGTGGAACGAAAATCCCTCCGGACAGCCGTTTTAAAACAGACCTCATGCACCAACTTTAAAGGCGTTTGTCGTCCAACAGGATACGTTTAATCACACCGGCGAGTTTTTTCGGATCGTGGCGGATGATGTCTCCCGATGTTTCCAGGAGGTCTTCCAATATCAACCGGCATCCGGGGTCCGGGAGGCCAATGTCCACAAAGTCGGATTTCTGTTGGCGATAAAGGGCCAGCAGACGATTAACGGGCCGTCGGTTGTTGACGATTGCGGCGTCGATTTTACGGCCGGTAAAGCTTTCTAACGTGGCAATGAAATCGCTGGCCTGGAAGTGGTTCGTCTCGCCGAATTTGGTCATGATATTGACCACATAATAGATGGACGCCGAAACGGCCGATAGCTTTTCCCGCAGGCCGGGAACGATCAGGTTGGGAACGATACTGGTGAACAGGTCGCCCGGCCCAAGAAGGATGATGTCGGCGTCGGCGATGGCTTTTAGTACAGGCGGATAAACGGTGATGGCGTCGCTATGGTGGGGCACCAGGAAGACGTCCCGGATGGTCTCGCGCTGATGGCCCCGGGGGGTGTCGATGGCGCTCTCTCCGAAAATCCGGCTGCCATCGGTCAGTTCCGCGACCAGGGTGGCCCGATCAATGGTCACCGGCAGGACCTCACCGTCGACATCCAGGATCTCGGCCAGCGCCTGCACGCCAGCCGGAAAGCTGCCGGTGTAGCGTGAGAGCATGGTCAAGAGCATGTTGCCGGCATTGTGGCCCTTGAGGCGTCGATCTTTCTTGAATCGCTTCTGAAAGATGGCCCGGGCGGTATCCTGGTGGGGTGACAGGGCCAGGATGCATTTGAGGATGTCTCCGGGAGGCAGGGTGCCCAACTCGTCGCGGAGCCGGCCGGTGCTACCTCCGCTGTCCATCATGGAAACCACGGCGCTGACGTGGATGCCGGCTAAATTTTTCAGACCGGACAGCAGGGCATACTGGCCGCTGCCACCGCCGATGGTGACAACCTGAACCGGTCGGTTTCTTCTATATGTTTCGTGCGTCACGGTTTTTCTCTTATGGACGGCATCAAAATGACAAACAACTCTCGGTTTTAAATATTAGATTTGGATGCCATACTTTTTTTTAACCACGCATCAGCGATACTTTGCCTCTCCATGGTATTCCAGCCGCTGATCCTTGAAGCCGTCGCTGCGGGTGATGCCTTTGGCGATGATCAGTTTTCTGCCTTTTTTCGTTCCGTCCGCCAGTACCTGGGCGTCGTGTGCGGGTCCCTTTCTTGAAAATGATCGCACATGGGGATAACGTTGGGCCAAGTAGCCGGTCAGGGCGTGGTCCTCGAAAAAAACGGGAAGACCGTCGCCGTCGCCGGGGCGAGCCGAAGGGGATGCCTTCCGCAATGTGGTCGCAAAGCCCCTGATGATGCCGACGGCAAAATCGGTTTTGCGGTATCGGTTCAGGCCTTTGCCCCGTCGATAGTCCGTCCAGGCCGTATCGATATAGCGGCAGATGGTATCGTGGACGTATTCAGCGATCATGATATTTTTACGGTTGCCGCTGATTTCCAGCACCCGTCCCATTTTGTCCTTTTCCAGTACCCAGGTCCGGATCCACATGCCCTGGACGAAGTAAAAATCCTGGAGCAGGTGGGCCAGGTGATAGGCCTCCCGAAAATGGCGCAGGCGGGGTGTCCCTAAAAAAATACTGTGGTAATCCTGATCGACCCCTCGACCGATCAGATCCACATTGTGACGCGAGATCAGCTCAAAGGCTTTACGCATGGCGGCATGGGCCTCGTTGGGGTTGCTGCTTTCGGCCAGGGCCATGAGCTTGCGGACCCTGACCACGATGCGGTCCCGACCGTCAAGTTCCTCACCCCGGCGCAGGCGCGCATGCAGGGAACGGTACTTTCCGGAGGCAGCCGGATTGGCTCGCAGCAGGCGACAGGCCCGACGGAAACAGTCGCCGTGGTCGGTTTCCGATGTGGCCCGAAATCCCTCGTGGGCCACCTGATGGGCCATTTCGTGGAGCAGCACCTCTTTGAGGTCATCCCAGCGACCACCGTCGACGATTTCGCGGCTCAGGGTGATTTCGCGCTTGTTCGGGCTCCAGCAGCCCAGCCGGCCCGGTATCTCCCGAATGGCAAAAAGGGGTTTTTTTATCATATGTCGAAGGGGGGCGGGCAGCAGCCATACGACATTTTCCCATTCCGCCAGAAGACCGCGCAGGATCCGGCGCTCGAAGGCGCACAGAAGCGTGGGGATATCACCTTGGGCATGCCGGTCGGCCATTGTCGGTGCTTTTTTCCGGTTGGCGGTCATGGCTCCGAATTAGGCGATCCGTTGCGCCAGGGCTTCCAGGGCGAACAGATACCCCGATGCCCCCAGCCCTGAGACCTGCCCGGTGGCGATGTCGGCGATAAAAGACTGCTGCCGGAACGGCTCGCGTTTGTGGATGTTGGACAGATGGACTTCGATGGTCGGTACATCCAGGAGCAGGACCGCGTCGCGGATGGCCACACTGGTGTGGGTGTAAGCGGCCGGGTTGATGATAAGGCCCTGTACTCGCCCGACGGCCCTCTGGATGGCCTCGACAATTTCCCCCTCATGGTTGGACTGGAAGGTGGAAACTTGGAGGCCCAGTTTTGCGGCCTTTTCACCCAGGGATCCGTTGATGTCGTCCAGGGTTCGTTTGCCGTAATGATCGGGTTCACGTTGCCCCAACATGTTCAGATTGGGGCCGTGGACCACGAGAATGTGTTTGTTCTGCGGTGTATCAGCCACCATGGCACCCCCCTACCATATTGCCTTGAGTTCGCAGATGGTTTTCTTATAATCGTCACTGCCGAAAATGGCGCTGCCGGCCACGAACACATCCACGCCGGCTTGGGAGATGGTGCCGATGGTACCGGTATTCACGCCGCCGTCGATCTGTATCAGGGTGGACAATCCGCGCTCGTGAATCATTTCCTTGAGTCGGGCGACTTTGTCCAGGGCCGACGGGATGAATTGCTGGCCGCCGAAACCGGGATTGACACTCATGATCAGGACGAAATCCAGATCATCCAATACCCACTGCAACGATTCCAACGGTGTGGCCGGGTTCAGGGCCACACCAGGCCGGGATCCTTTTTCGCGAATCAGCTGAACGGTCCGGTGCAGATGGGTGCAGGCCTCCTGGTGGACGGTGATATAGTCGGCACCGGCACCGGCAAAGTCGGCGACGTAGCGTTCCGGGGCTTCAATCATCAGGTGGACATCGATGGTCAGTTCCGTGGATCGGCGAACCGCTTCGACCACCAGCGGGCCCATGGTGATGTTAGGGACGAAGCAGCCGTCCATGACATCCACGTGGATCCAGTCTGCGCCGGCGGCTTCCACATCACGAATCTCGGCCCCCAGCTTAGAAAAATCGGCCGACAGGATCGACGGCGCAATGCATTTCATTTTTTCTTCTCCTCACTTGTCCAACCACCATAGGGGTCTTGGAAATCGATCATCCATCATCCGGGTTTCCACCAACCGACCATCCACATAAACAAGTATCGTGGGGTTAGCATTTTTCGGTACTAAAAGCCAGACCTCTTGGCCCGGCGACAAAAAATCATCGAACAGGCTGAGCGACATCCGGGCCTGATTCATTTTGATCCGGACCCGTTTCTTCAAAAAGCCGTTTTCCAGGGAGAACCGAAACAGTTCAACCTGAGATACGGATTGGGGATCGCCGGTATGCCGGTCGGTTCCGGACCGGTTGACTGCCAAGTCCACAGAGGCGCCCAGGATGACCTGATGCCCGGCCATGGGCATCTGATCCACGATGGTTTCCAGGGGCACACCGACCGCATGAACGGTCCTGATGCGTCCCAAGGTCAGCTGCAATCGTTCCAAACGGCGAATGGCCGTCTCCAGGGAAAAACCGGACAGGTCCACCATGGGAAATGCCGGCGATGGCGGCCCCCGGCTGATCAGCAGGTCGGCGCAGGTGTTTCGGGAAACGACTGCACCGGGCCGTGGATTTTGGGCAATCACATGACCGGCGGCGTTGCGAAGACTGGTCATCGCGGACAGTACCCCTGTGCACAAGCCGTTTTCCGTTAAATGAATCTTGCCCTGTTGGAGGGATAAGCCGGTCAGATTCGGCATAACGATGGTTTCCGGACCGCGGGAAACCCGAATCTTGACATCCCGGCCCCGTTTGATGGCGGCGCCGGGGGAAGGATCCTGGTCGATGACATGGTGTTTTGGCACCTGGTCATGGTATACCGTTTTTTTAACACGCGTATTGAGTCCCAGGTCCGAGAGGATTTCGAGACCGTACAGGACCTCCTTGCCCACCAGGTCAGGAACGATGACAGTATCCGCGCCTTTGATGATCAGGTTCAGGGCCACATAGGCACCGATGCCGGCCATGACCATGAAAAGGGCAACCATCAGCGCGATTCGCAGTGCATTTCCTGCCAGGTGTTTGGCCGATGAGACGGGTTGAGGCATGCGCTACTACTCCACCGCGGACCGCGAATCGGTGCGGTTTCAGGTCCGCGTATCGAATTGAGACCCTCGAATTAGCGATTACCGACGGCGCTTTATCCCACAGGGGGCATAAATGTTAATCGGCCGTTCGGTTTTTTGCGTCGGCTGAATGAGGCTGATAGCCCTTTTATTTAAACTCCGGATAGAGCTTTTTCAGACATTCCGGACAGATCCCATGTGAAAACTGAGCTTCTGTCTTTTCGCTTATATAACTCTCTATTGGCACCCAACAAGCTTGTTTTTTTGGGTCGGTTTCCTCCGATCTTATTTTTTTACAATTGGAACATATTGGCAAAATACCCTCCAGATTGTTAATATGAGAAAGCGCTTTCTCCAGCTCATCGATTTTCCTCTTGAGCAACTTTTCGTTGTTATCGAGAGAAACAATCATAGCGTTAAATGCTTCCGAAAAATCCCCCATAAAGTCGACTCGCTGGCTAAAATCACCATTCGCAACTTGTTTTGCCTGCCAAGTAAGATGAAGCAAACGGGAATGCAATTCCTTAAATGGTGAGCCGAAAAAATTCTGTGGCAATATTTTTATCTTGGTTAATTCCCCTTTCGATAATGGAATGAGGAACTCATGCACCTCCTCCGTAAAGGAAATGAGGTGATTTAGCGTATTTGCAAAATATCGTTCATGTTCATCAGTAATCTTTCCAGTGTCGATTTTTTCGGGGATTTTTCCTCGCAAGAGGATTGCAATTTTTTCGGCAATTTGTTCTATCATTCGGTATCCTTTTGTAGCCTTACATCAAAACGGCAAACCCTGTCGCCACTTGTCCAACAGTCTATCTCTTTTGCATGAAAAGTTTTTCCGGTATAGGCCTCCATAACACCGGCGATAAATCCTTCATCATATTGGCAGACCACTTCATCCGAGGGCGGCAGTCCTGAACAATCGATATCCTCTGCTACCGTCAACGTGAATCTCATGTTTTCAAAATCAACTTGTTCAACACGAAGAATCCCGATGGTTTGCTCTCTGAGAACGCTTTGTAACTGAGATAAAAATTCGTTAAAATCAAGTTCCCTGTTCAGCATATTCTCACAGAATTGCCTTCCGGCAAGCCTGCCTGCCTTAATGATGATATCATTTGTTTTGTTTATGCCCAACTCGGTTATCATCACATCTCGTAAAGTAAATTGGAGTAATCGATAAACCAAGACGGGAACATTTAAACCGAGGTTCGGTCTCCCGGCTTCAAGATCACCCAAGTCTTCCCACAGAAATTTGTTATAATCACGATTTTCCTTAAACATGGTATCATTCTCCTGGACCTGAAACTGTCTGGGATCAGCCGAATCGCGCAGCACGGACCCGCATGCTGTGTGGTGTGGGAAGGGCGTCGCTTAAAAAGGAAAAAAGGTGCAACCGTGATCCGGCTGCACCGTCGATGGTTCTTGAGTATGAAATGATCAGGCGGCGTTCTGGTCTTGCGCCTTTTTTTGATCCGGATCGTAGCAGATCCGGCAGCAGTTGAGGCACCGGTTGGATTCGTGTGCGGCGTCGGCCTCGCTGATCACCAGGTCCACTTCGCTCATGGAAGTGATTCGCTGAGCAACAGGCAACTCGGGCATGGGGGTTCTGGGCGACTTGATCACGCCGGGGACGACTTCGAACAACGATTCGGGGATGTGCCGGCTGCGCAGGGATCTGGGGGTGCCCGTGATCTCCTCACCGGTGATGTACTGGTGAATGGCGCGGGCTGCACGCCGCCCGCCGCCGATGGCATCGACCACCAATGATGGCCCGGTGGCTACGTCACCGCCGGTAAACAGGTAGGGCACGCTGCACTGCAGGGTCTCCGGGTCGTTGTCAAAGGTGTTCCAGCGGGTGATGGTGATGTTCTCCTTGTCCGGTTCCCCTTCCATGAAGCCGATGTCGGGTTGCTGGCTGATTGCGGAGATGACCATGTCCACATCCAGGATGGTTTCCGACCCTTCGATGGGCACCGGTCGCCGCCGTCCGCTGGCATCGGGTTCACCCAGTTCCATCTGCAGGTATTCCAGGCCTTTGACATTTCCCTGGCCGTCATCGATGACCCGCGTGGGGGCGGCCAGGAATTGAAAATTGATGCCTTCGTGTTCGGAGGCCACGATCTCCACTTCGTTGGCGGGCATCTCTTTGCGGGTTCGACGATAGACGATATAGACTTTTTCGCAACCCAGGCGTAGCAAGGTGCGGACACAGTCGATGGCCGAGTTCCCGCCGCCGACTACGGCCGCCCGTTTGCCCACGGGAATGGTCTTTTCCGGGTGGCTGGCCACGGTGGACAGAAAGTTGATGCCCTGGGAAACACCCTTGAGATCTTCGCCCTTGATGCCCAGCGTGTAGTCCTTCCAGGCGCCGATACCCATGAAGACGGCGTCATAACCTTCGTCGCGCAGGGACTGGATGGTGAAATCCTTACCAATGCACGTGTCGTAGTTCACGTCGATACCCAAATTCAAAATACCCTCGATCTCCCAGTCCAGCACATCGTCGGGTAGGCGGTATTCGGGGATGCCGTATCGCGTGATGCCGCCCAGCTTGGGCATGGCATCATAAATCGTGGGATGATGGCCCAGGCGCCGCAGGAAATAGGCACAGCTGACGCCGGCCGGACCGCCGCCGATGACGGCCACACGCTTACCGGTGTCCGGTGCGCAGGCGATGGGAAAGCGTCTGCCGCTGTTCATTTCATAGTCGGCCACGAAGCGTTTGAGCTGGTTGATGGAGACCGATTCATCCTCAAGGCCGCGGCGGCAGTATTCTTCGCAGGGGTGAGGGCACACCCGGCCGCAGGAGAGCAAAAGCGGGTTGCGTTCGCGGATGGTGTTGACGGCCCCTTCGTAGTCGCCCTCCTTGATCAGACGGATGTATTTGGGAATATCGATCTCGGCCGGGCAGGTCTGCTGGCAGGGGGCCAGGGCGTGATCCTCCTGGTTGAAGACCAGCAGACGCTGGGACATGGTTTTGACCGAGAGCAGGCCTTTGGGGCAGGCTGTCTCACAGGCGCCGCAGCCCACGCATTTGAATTCGTCGATCACCGGAAATCCCTGGGGGCCCATGTGGATGGCATCGAATTGACAGGATTTGACGCAATCGCCTTTGCCCATGCAACCAATCGAGCAGACGCGCTGCCCACCGTAGAGGGCGGTCATGGCCGCGCAGGTATCGGCGCCGTTATAGATGAATTTGTCGTCGGCGCGGTCGCCCCCGCTGCAGGCGTTGAGGGATTTCAGCGGTTCGGCCGTTCCCGGATCGACACCCATGACCGTGGCGATGTTGGTGGCTGCCTCCAAGCCGGCGACCACACAGACGCTGGGGCCGGTCTTGCCTTCAACGACGCCAACGGCCGCCGAACCGCACCCGGCAAAGCCGCAGCCGCCGCAGTTGGCGCCGGCCATGAAATATTCCACCTCGGCGATGCGCGGGTCTTCATAAACGTAAAAGACCTTGGAGGCAACACTGAGGATGATGCCGCAGGTTGCGCCAATGCCCAGCATAACGAGAATAGCGATGGTCACGAAAACCTCCTTGAATCGAGATCAATGAAAAAAAACCATTCGGAACTCAGGTGCCCCAAACGGTTTTTAAAACAATCGGCGTTTTAATGGCTCCCGCTGAATCCCCGGGGTTACCCGTCTATACCATTCCCCTGAAGGCGTAAAAGCTCAGCGAAATCACACCGGCGGTGATCAGGGCGATGGAGGTATCCTGCAAGGGCTTGGGCACCCGGGCGATCAGGATGCGTTCGCGCAGCCCGGCGAAGATGATCAGTGCCAGGCCGAAACCGGCTGCATATCCGAAAGAGGTGACCAAGGCCGGTAAAAAACCGAGCTCTTTGTCGATATTGAGCACGCACACACCGAATACGGCGCAGTTGGTCGTGATCAACGGTAGAAAAATGCCCAGACCGGCGTAAAGAGCGGGGATGCTTTTTTTCAGGAACATTTCCACGAACTGTACCAGGGAGGCAATCACCAGGATAAAGGCGATGGTTCTAAGGAATACCAGCTTGTTAGGCAACAGCAGGTAATTAAAGATCAGCCAGGTCATAACGCCTGCCATGACCAAGACGAAGATGACGGCCATGGCCATGCCCACGGCGGTTTCCATCTTTTTGGAGGTTCCCAGGAAGGGGCAGTTTCCCAAAAACTGCGCCAGCAGGATGTTGTTGACGAAAATGGTGGCGATGATGATTTCAATATATTCCATGGTGGCTTAACTCCTCGATGCTATTTGCTGGGGATCAAGTTCATCGCACAGAGCAATAATCCCAGGATGACAAAGGCGCCCGGTGCCTGTACGGCAAAGCCGAACGGCTCGAATGAGGCACCGAAGATATTGGGCACGTCCCAATGGATCAGTCCGAACACGTCTCCTTTCAAGGAGCCGGTCCCGATCAGTTCACGCACGGCACCCAGCAAGCCCAATGCCCAAGTGAATCCGAGACCGATACCCAGACCGTCGGCGGTCGATTTGACGACACCGTTTTTCGAGGCAAATGCCTCGGCGCGGCCCAGAACAATACAGTTGACCACAATCAGGGGGATAAACACGCCAAGGTCTAGAAAGAGGGTGTAGGCAAAGGCCTGCATCATCTGTTCGACAACGATGACGAAGGTGGCGATGATGATGATGAAGCAGGCGATGCGCACCTTGGCGGGGATGACCTTCCTCAGCAGGCTGACCAGGATGTTGGAGCAGAGCAGGACGAAGGTGGTGGCCAGCCCCATGCCAATGCCGTTTTTCATGGAAGTGGTCACGCCCAGCACCGGACAGAGGCCGAGAACCAGCCGGAACGGCGGGACCTCTTTCCAGAGGCCTTTGGTAAATTCAGAAGCGATCGATTTGGCCATTGCGTAAACTCCTTTAATTGCCCATGCCTTTAATTTGTTCTTGCAGCTGCGGTTTCAGCCTGTTGTATGTATCGACGGCTTGGTTGATCCCGCTGCATACGGCCCGGGAGGTGATCGTGGCGCCGCTCAGGGCGCTGATCTGGCCGCCGTCGTTAGTGACGCCGAAGGAATCGGTGATATTTTTACCCGCGAATTGGGCTGAAAAATTGGGATCGTCCTTGGCCATGGCGCCCAGGCCGGGGGTCTCTTTGTGCGTGGTCACGGCCATGCCGCGGAGGGTATCATCCGTCATGTTGATCGCTACCACCATACCCACCTTGTCTGCGAAACCATTGGCACTGGATTCCACCACGACGGTATCGGCCTTGCCGCCGAACACACCCACGAAGATATTGAGTTCTTGGTCACCGTCTTTGATCTTGAATCGGTCTTCGACGGGGTCGTTGTCGGCCGCCTCCAAGATTTGCCGGATGGCGGGTCCTTTGACCAGGTTCATAACATTGTTTTCAATCTTGGGTTTGGCCCATTCCTCCAGCCCTTTCAAGCCGCCGCCTGAAATGACACTGAGAATGGTCAAAACCATAACCATTTTGATCATTTCACCCATGTCACGCCACCTTTCCAATTGCCTTGGGTCTGATCTTGTCGACCAGCGGATTAATCAGATTGATCAGCAGAATCGCGAAGATCACGCCATCCACGTAGACGCCGATGTTGCGGATCAGCACGGCCATGACACCGCCTAAGGCACCGTAGACGAGCATGGGAATGAAGTTGACCGGCGAGGATGAGGATTCGGTGGCCAGGAAGAAGGCCCCGATCAGGGTATAGCCGGTAAGCAGGTGGAACATCGGTGGGGCGTAGCGGACCGGGTCGGCCATGTTGAACAGCATGGCGCTGATAAATACGCCGGCGATGAAGGCGATGCTGATCTCCCAGCGGATGATCCCCCGCAGCATCAGGTAGATGCCGCCCAGGGCCAGGGCCAGGCCACAAGAACTGCCCAAGCCGCCCACCTGCCGTCCCATGAACAGATCGACGGGATTGAGGTCCTCGACGGCAGCGGGGCCAAATGCTTTCAGGGCGGCCAGCGGATCCGTGGTGGACGGGAAATCCAGTGTGAAATTGACCAATGCGGTGTCGAAATCCAGGTGGCTTTTGTAGGACACCATCAAAATGGCAATCGCCAGGGCCACCGGGTTGAAGGGATTGGCACCGATCCCGCCGAAGATCTGAATGCCGATGATGATGGCCAGAAAGGTGCCGATGAGGACGAGCCACCAGGGGGCCGAAGCGGGAAGCACCATGGCCGTCAGCAGACCGATCAGGGCGGCATTGCCGTTGCCGACGGTAATGGGCCGTTTGCCGGCATAGTTGAGCAGCAATTCCCAGAGGATCGCCGATGCCACGGCCAGGCTGATGACGCCCAGCGCCGGCGCGCCGTAATAGGCGATTCCCACGAATGCTGCGGGAAGGGCGGCGATGATGGTATGGTAACTTCGCTCGGGAATTCCGCTGCCGTCGTGCCAGAACGGCGCGTGGGATACAATTAGCATCTTCTTACTGTTCATTCATCTCCTCCGCAGATATGATCCGGTCTAATTCGTATTTTGCCAGTTTGATATACTGATAGATGGGAATGCGGGAGCTACAGACGTAGCTGCACAGGCCGCACTCGATGCACGCATATAGGTCGTACAGATCGGCGCCGTCGGCATACTGGCCGGCCTCCAGAAAGCGAACCAGCATGTTTACCGGCACATTGGCCGGGCAGATGCGTACGCAGTCGCCGCAGTTGATGCATGGATAGTCGCTGTATAGGGGGATCACGCTTTTGTCCTGAACTAGGATGGCATCGGTATCCGGCCCGATGGGCAGATCCTCGCTGAAGATGGCGCTACCGGTCATGGGGCCGCCGAAAATAATCTTGTCCCGGTCGTTGATCTCGACTCCAAAAGTCTTGAGCAGATTGCCCACCGGTGTGCCGACCCGCGCCCGGGCCAGGTGTTTGACCCCGTTTTTATCGATGACGGTGATCGTTTTCTCAACGGGCAGGCGGCCGGTCGAGAAGGCCTGACCGATAGCGGCCACGGCTTCGGCGCGGATGAGACAAACACCCATGGGTGCCATGCCTCTTTCATCGGGCAGTCGTCCGGTCAGGTGGTGCAGGACCATGAGGGGTTGGGCGTAAGGATAACGGGATGACACGGCCTGGATCCGGGCGTCCAGATGGCCGGAGTAATTCTGTACACTCTCTTCCGGGACCACGATGACAATCTCTTCGATACCCGTGGTTTTTCTCAGGATCTCGATTCCCGAATTGACAGCATCAGCGTTGTTTTTGAGCACATACAGGCTGGTGTCGATGAGAAGATCCGAATTGCCGCCGGTGATGACGATGGTGTGCACCGGATTGCGTTCGTCCATCAGCGGCCCGATGTTCGGTTCTCCGGGGCAGGCGGCCAGATAGCGGTTGAGGGTGTCCAGGGAAGGCGGCTCGCTGGCCCCGGCAAATTCGGTGTCCGCTGTGTCCTTCCCCTCGGTTTTGATGGAGACGGCGGTCCATGCGCGTCCGTAATCGGCCAAAAAGGGCGCGATGGCACAGATGGTGCCGGTCACCGACGAGATCGTGCAGATCTCACTTCCTTCGTCCAGTACCAGCCGCTGACCGGTCTTTACCGGTGTGCCCACTTTCAGGATGCTGCTAGTTCGTTTCAATTCCTGCTTTATATAAAGGGTGACGGTTTCCGGTATGGGGATGGCCACCGGGTCGCCAACGGCGGCGGTTGCCAGTTCGTAGTTAAAGCGAGGTCCGGACAGACCGAAGAATGATCGTTTTCGCATAGTTCAACCTTTTATTAGGGCCGCGGTGAAAAATGAAACCGTCGAGACAGATCCATGAAGTTAACTGCCTCGACTACAGGACGTGACATTTGGAGCAGTTTTCCGAGCCGGACTGCGGGCCTTTTTCAAACTGCTCATGGCATTCGATGCACTGCGTGTGGAACGCATCCGCGCGTGACGACATTTGCGTATCTTCGATCTCGCTCTCATCGTGGCACTCCAGGCATCCTTCCGGTTGAGTACCGTCTTCGGCCGGCGCCTGATGGCATTCCCCGCAGGCGATCAGCGCGCTGTCATCGTCGATGGGATGATGGTGGCAGTCGAAGCATGTTGCCCCGTATCCGGATGCGGCGGTATGTGTCTGGTGGTCAAAAAGGACTCTTCCGGCATTGGTTTGGTACATGATCCGAATGGGTTCATCAGGCGTTTTGGCTGGAAAAGCGGCATAGCAGATAATGCCGACAAGCAACAGGTGGAATGCCAGACCGTAAGCAAACAGCAACTGTCTCTTCGACGTCATTTGGTCTCGATCCTTTTTGAAGTTGGGTTGTGAAACATGTGGGCTTAAAAAAACAGACCATCGACTATCATAATGAACAAAAGCTTTCAAGGCTTTATTTGGATGATCGGCAACCTATTGAAACTTTAATGTAAAAGCATTTACTGCCAGACAAATAATTCGCCCCCGGGCCCTTTGCCGAGGCGCGGGGAAGCGTATCGTATAGGGGCTTAACCCATCTTAAGGCCGGCCCGGCCGGTTGCCGTTGGCGGGCACCGTTACAGACGGGAAACGCGATCTGTCCGTGTGAGGCAGGAATTTGGCGGCGGAAAAACGGTTCATGAAATCCTGGTTTACGTTCAGTTCCAAGTAGGTGATGCCGTCGCGGATCCGGTTGATCCGGTCGAAGCAACCAGGATCCGCCAGTACTCGCGAGGCACCGCCCAGCGAACTGTTGCCCAGGCTGTGGTAGGACGCTATCGGCAGGTCCGGGATCATGCCGATGGTGATGGCTGATCGGGGATCGATGTAGGCGCCGAAGGTGCCGGCCACAAAAAAGGTCTCCAGCTCCTGCTGCCGGATGCCCACGCTGTCGGTGATGGTTTCCAGGATGGTGTACATGGCGGCCTTGGAGCGGATCAGGCTGTCCAGATCCGCCTGGGTGACGCCGAGGTCTTCTCCGGTGGCCGACTGGTCGGCGGGCACGATGGTCAGGTGTCCCAATCCGTCTTTTATCCTGAAGCGATCCCCGCAGCGGTCGGCGATCAGTTTTCCCCGGATGTCGATCATGTTGGATTGGAACAGGGCTGCGGCCAGGTCGATAACCCCGGAACCGCAGATTCCACGGGGAGGCCGGTTTTCAATGGTGTGGATGTCGATCGCCAGTGAATTCGCATCGATGGTGATACGGTCGATGACCCCCGGGCCCGCCGTGGTGCCCATGCGGGTCACGCCTCCCTCCAGCGCCGGGCCTGCCGCACCGGCACAGGCCATCATCCAGTTGCGGTTTCCCAGCACCACCTCCGCATTGGTGCCCACATCCACCAGGATGGCGGTCTCCTCCCGTTGGTCCATGTCACAATATAGGATTCCTGCAATCAGGTCTCCACCGAAATAGCTGCCCACATTGGGAAAGATCAGTGCCCGGGCACCGGGATGAACGTCGATACCCAGTTCGGTTGTCTTGAACACGTCCGGCCGATTCACTGCCGGGATATAGGGTTCCCGGATCATCCACCGGGGGTTGAGACCCATCATCAGGTGGGTCATGGCCGTGTTGCCGGCGACGGAGACCATGTGAATATTTTCAGGTGAGATGCCGCATCGGTTGCACAGGTCACGCAGCCGGCTGTTGATCCCATCGGTGATCAAGCGATTGAGCTGATCCAGTCCGCCGGGTTTTTCCACGTGGTGGATGCGTGCCAGCACATCCGGCCCGATAGCGATCTGGGGGTTGTCGAACACCGATTCACCCCGGTGTTTACCGGTGCAAAGATCGATGATTCGCAGCACCACCCGTGTGGTGCCCAGGTCTACGGCCAGGCCGCACAGGGCCTTGGTGGTATCCGGTGCGGCCAGATGGACCAGGATGCCGGCACCGCCGGCATCCTTGAACAGTACGGTGGTGGCCCGGTAATCCCATTCCCGCAGCCGGGCAGGCAGCTGTTTTAACAGACCCGGATCCATGTGGACGGTTCGGGTTCCCAGGGCCTTTTTCAAGGCTGTTTCCAGTCGATCGGCGTCGGCGGTGTTATCCCCCAGTGAGGGCGGCGAGAGGGTGATCGTTTTCACCCAGCGGTTGTCATGGGTTGGTTTCATGGGCTGTCCTGGGGATTGTTTTATGGACGTGCTACGGGTTTTCAGGGGGATGCCAGCCGCTGCCGGACGGCTTGCAGCAGCCGGGGCATGATGCTTTCGGCGCCGCCCAGCAGGGGCAGGTTGCTGATGCGTGAAGTCAGAGGCGTCGGCTCGGGATTGATTTCGATGATGAAGGCACCGTTGTCCTTGGCGATGAAAGGCATGCCGGCGGCCGGTTGAACCATGGCCGAGGTGCCGATCACCATCATCACCTCGCAGGTCGCCGACATATGCTGAGAGCGGTCCAGCGCCTCGGGGGGGATCATTTCGCCGAAAAAGACGCAGTCGGGCCGAAGAATGCCGCCGCAGCGGCAATGTGGCGGTATCTGCGCCAGATCCACCCGTGATGTCTCGATGCGACGATTGCAGTCCAGGCAGCGCTGCCAGGCAAAACTGCCGTGAAATTCGATGACATCGCTGTTCCCCGCTTTTTGATGCAGGCCGTCCACATTTTGGGTGATGACGGTTCCCAGGATGCCCAACCGCTCCAGATCGGCCAGGCCGGTATGTCCGGGGTTGGGTCGGGCCTTGTCCAGGACGGTCTTCATCTCCTTGATCAGCACATTCCATACGGTCTCCGGATCGTCCAGAAAAGCGTCGATATGGGCCACTTTCATGGGGTCGATCTTTTCCCACAAGCCGCCTTTGCCCCGAAAGGGCGGGATGCCGCTTGCCACTGAGATGCCGGCGCCGGTCAGGGCCACGGCGCGTTTGGCGGAGGCGATGATATCGGCAGCGCGTTCGATCGGGTCAGGCATGGTGTGGGGAGCCTTGTTGAAGAAGTAGGTGATCGTCACGCATTTTTCAATTCGTCGACTATTTAAAATAGTTAGCAGAAAATGACAAAAACCAAATGGTAAATTGCGGAAATTAATCGATTTATAAGCCATCACCGGGCATTCGGCATTCACATGGATGTAAAAACGGCCTGCCTGCCATCCGCGTTTTAATCAAGACCATAAATCGTAATCGGCCTCTACACGGTAAACGTCATATCCCGGCCGACGGCGAAGCATTCC
>Ga0209633_10001340_pt1 | contig 25589 bp, 23 predicted proteins | sample Cruoilmetagenom1_FD_187290 | JGI IMG/M metagenome (GOLD analysis project Ga0209633, IMG submission 187290) | Oil polluted marine microbial communities from Coal Oil Point, Santa Barbara, California, USA - Sample 1 (SPAdes) (version 2) | ecosystem: Environmental > Aquatic > Marine > Oil seeps ...
AGAGAAAATATTTGCAATTATATCTAAATGAGTTTGTTTATAAGCTAAATCGCAGGTATTTTGGTGAGCGAATCTTCGATAGGCTAGTTATAGCTAATATTACAGGATTATGAATAATAACGGATATACAAATTCCCTTTAATACGTTCCCACAAACTAGACATCAGTTTTTTAGCATCACCAGTGTCTTTTTCTTGTTCAATAAAATTAACATTTCCAGTAGTATCCAATTCTATTTCAAACTTAAACACAAAATTTTCAGATTTGGATTCTAAACCTAATAACCCAAACCGTAAATCATTATAGTATAACTTATCTTCTTTTTTAGAAATGGTGAACCAACCTTCAGAAATAGTAATCATACGTTTTACTTTTTCGTTTTCAATAAGATCACCTAATAATTCATGATTTTTAGGATAGGTTTCAAACGTAATTGCTTTGGTATCAAAAAAGGAATAATTTCCTAATAAATAGGCTTCTTTAGTTTCTACATTGGCATTCCATAAAATGGTATTGAGTGCTGATGGTCTCGTATCTATTTGTTCGTAAGCAATATTTTGAGATTGTAAAGCGTCTTCAAATTTTGTAAATGCTAAGTCTTTTAGTACAAATGTTAAGGTTAAATAAAGGGTGCTTACTGTAAGTCCAATATTATTGTATAAGCGACGTTTTCTCGAGGTTCGTTTTTGAAACATTGCTAAAATCAAAAAAATCAAAAATGGAACTGTATATAACGGATCGATAACAAATATGGTTTTAAAAGCTAATCTTAAATCCAAAGGCCAAAACAATTGTGTTCCCCAAGTGGTATGTGCATCTAAAATGGGATGTGTTACCAATGCCCAGAAAAATAACCAAGCCCAACCTTTAAAATTTTTATAGGTTTCATATCGTGAGACTAACCATCCAAAAATAGGTGCAAATAATATAGAGAACACAATAGAGTGTGTAAACCCACGATGAATTGCTAAAGCAGAAACCGTATCTGTAAAGTGAGATGCAAAAACATCTAAATCGGGAATTGTACCAGCAATAGCACCATATAAAATAGCTTTACTGCCAATTTTTTTTCCTAAAACAACTTCGCCTACAGCAGCACCTAAAACAATTTGTGTGAAAGAATCCATATATGACAGCAAAAATACATTTTTCTAACACGATCTGCCTTTAGTTCTGTAACATAAGTTACGTTGTGAAAGATTTATCTGTTGTAATTTTATTCAAATATATTTTAAGATGAAACGAGCATGCTAAACGTTATATTACCAAAGGAATGATTAATAGCGAACAATATGTGACATTAACAAACAATAAAAACTATACACATGAAAAATAGTATAAGATTACTCATATTATTAATGGTAGCAACTAGTTGTAATTCTGGTAATAAAAACAAGGATAGTTATAGTAGTATTGATAAATCTGCCAAAGCTAAAAAACATCCTGGCAAGGCACTCATGGAAACTAATTGCTATATCTGCCATAGTCCAACGGCAAATCATGATGATAGAATTGGACCACCAATGATTGCTATAAAAAAGCATTATATAAATAAGAATACATCAAAAGAAGAATTTGTAGAATCCATGCAAGCTTGGATAAAAAACCCGAATGAAGGCGATGCTAAAATGCGAGGAGCTGTAAAACGATTTGGTGTAATGCCAAAACAACATTTCCCTGAAGAAACCATTGCTCAAATTGCTGATTATATGTATGATTTTGAAATAGAGGAACCAGAATGGTTCGAAGATCATTTTAATGAAGAAAAAGGCAATCATAAAGAGAAAGGACAAGGAAAGGGAAATAGTAAAAAGCAAGGTATGCAGAAACGGCAAGCCCAAATTAATTTTGAAGATTTGCCTTATGGAGAGCGTGGCTTAAAATATGCTTTAACGACAAAAGCCGTTTTAGGAAAAAATTTAATGGGAACCATTCAGAAAAAAGGAACACTAGAAGCATTAGTTTTTTGTAATGAAAGGGCATATCCTTTAACAGATAGTATGGTTGTAGTACATAATGCAACTATTAAACGTGTAACAGATAAGCCAAGAAACCCAAATAACAAAGCAAACACTCAAGAATTAGAGTATATAAAAACATTTAAACAAATAATTGCAAATAATGAAGAAGCAAAACCAATTGTAAAAAAATCAGATAAAAAAGTAAAGGTGTATTATCCAATAACAACAAACACTATGTGTCTGCAATGCCATGGAAAACCTAATGATGCTATAGAAAGGTCAACCTTTACTAAAATTATAAGCTTGTATCCTAATGACAAAGCCATTGGTTATGATGTCAATGAAGTTAGAGGTATTTGGAGTATTACTTTTGATAAATAAAAACTAATGTTAGGTATGAGCAAATTTTCAGAAATAATAAATCAAGATAAACCTGTATTAGTAGATTTCTATGCAGAATGGTGTGGTCCTTGTAAAACGATGAGTCCTATTTTAAAACAGGTTAAGGATAACTTAGGTAATCGCGTATCTATTATAAAAATAGATGTTGATAAAAACCAAGCATTAGCATCAAAATATCAAGTTAGAGGCGTGCCAACTTTATTATTGTTTAAAAATGGAAAACAGGTTTGGAGGCAATCTGGTGTACTTCAAAAAGATGATATTATAAATATTATAAACACGCATTAAAACACACGATGCGTAAAAATCAATAATTTTGATATTATCGGATATATTTTATTCAATTTAATGATAAATGTCATATTTGCTTTTAAAACTGAATATTATTTTTACATTTTAAAAAACACTAACATTCAATATTATGATTTCACAAAACATTGCATTATATAGCTGGACTAACGGAGTAGTAATGATTGCCATTTTTGCCTTAGTCTGTATTGTTTTAGTTGGTATTTTGGTTAACTTTATGATGAGTGGCAAAAAAGAGGACGTATCCGAAAATCTTGACGCAGCTAACAATCTTAATAAAGATGAGAATACAGAGTATTAATTATAACTAATAAATTTAAAAGAGGGTGGTTTATAATAAAACACTCTCTTTTTTTGTATAAATAATAATCTTAAAATTTATACTGTAAATATGCAGAAAGGTTTCTACCAGGTTCTGTAATTGTTGTTCTTCCAAAATCTGCTTGATTGGTAATTGAGAAGTTGAAGTTATTATAAGCTTTATCTTGGGTTTCGATTACTTTTGTTGAAGCATCTTAAAACAAATTTAACAATAGTTGCACCTGCAACTATTGTTAAATTTGATTACATTTGTAGAATGAAAACTGAAGATAGTAGTATTGATTTTGAAAATTCCATAGGACCTTGGTTGGGGAAAACAGTTAAGGTAGTTGATTACTATTTACAAGAATCTATTAGTGAAAGTGATATAAGCCTTACCAAAGAACAAATGATAGTCCTAAAAAGGCTTCATGATAAAGATGGACAAAGCCAGAATGAGTTAGCGTTTATTACACTTCGCAATAAATCTTCTTTAACACGTTTGCTATCTAACATGGAGAAGAAGCGCTACATCATCAGGAAACAAAGTAAAACAGACAAACGTATTAAACACGTGCATCTTACCAGTTTTGGTATAGAAACATTTAAGAAAATTAAACCAATACTTAAAAAAATGATTGCGACTATGGAGCAAGATATTTCAGAGTCTGAAAAAGAGCTTGTCATTTCAATATTAAAAAAAATTCAACATAATTTCGATTCAAAAATTGAATCTATTTAACCAACTAAAATGAGAAAGATATTATCTATTCTATTAGGAGTTTTATTAGTGGCAGGAGCAATTCTTTTTGCAAAATACTTGATTGATAACAAGAAGAAACCCAAACCAAAATTTGATAAAATTGTAAAAACAGTTTTTGTGGAAGAAGTTGTCAATAAAGAGATTCCAATTGTAATTACAACAAGTGGAAACCTTACTGCAAAGCATAAAATAGATTTCTACGCAGAAGTTCAAGGCATACTTAAACCTTCAAATAAGGATTTTAAAGCAGGTAATTCATATAATAAAGGAGAATCTGTTATTAGAATTAATAGTGCTGAGTTTTATGCTAATCTACAATCGCAGAAAAGCAATTTTTATAATAGTATTATTTCAATTATGCCAGACGTTCGATTGGATTATCCTGATGAATTTCAAAAATGGCAAAACTATTTGAACAGTTTTGATATTAATAAAACAACTCCAAAATTACCAGTAATTAATTCAGATAAGGAAAAGTATTTTATTTCTGGAAGAGGAATTAATACCGCTTATTATAATGTAAAAAATCTTGAAGTTAAACTTGGTAAATACAATTTACGAGCACCATATAAAGGTATTCTTACTGAAGCTTTGGTCACTCCAGGTTCGTTGGTTAGAGTTGGACAAAAACTAGGTGAGTTTATTGACCCAAGTGTTTATGAAATGGAAGTATCTGTCAATGCTGAATTTGCTGATTTATTAAAGAAAGGATATACTGTTAAACTGCATAATCTTGAAAAAACTAAGGATTATACTGGAAAAGTTATCAGAATAAATGGTAAAGTTGATGCCACTTCTCAAACCATTAAAGCTTACATTCAAGTGGTTCATCAAGACTTAAGAGAAGGCACATATTTAGAGGCAGATCTAACTGCAAGAAGTGAAAGTAATGCAATTGAAGTTTCCAGAAAGTTATTGGTAGATAATAAGCAAATGTATATCGTTAGAGATTCAATTTTAGATTTAATAGATGTTGAACCTGTTTATTTTTCTGCTGAAAGTGCAGTTATAAAAGGATTAAAAAATGGAACAAAAATGCTATCTAAACCAACACCTGGAGCTTACGATGGTATGCAAGTAAAAATCTTTGAAGACAAACAATAGGCCATGAAGAGAGTCATTAGTTATTTTATAAAATTCCCTGTTGCAGTTAATATTATGATTTTTGCATTCATAATTTTTGGTGCAATTGGAGCAAGTTCAATTAAATCTTCATTTTTTCCATTAACAGATTCAAAATTAATTAGAATAAATCTTATTTACCCAGGAGCTTCACCTGCCGAAATGGAAGAAGGTGTTGTTCTTAAAATTGAAGATAATCTTAAAGGTATAGTTGGAGTAGATCGTGTGACATCTGTATCACAGGAAAATTCTGCAAGCATAAGTGTTGAAACTGTAAAGGGCAAAAATATTGATGTAGTATTAGCAGATGTTAAGAACGCAGTAGATAGGGTTCCTTCTTTTCCTAGTGGAATGGAACCACCAATTATTGCCAAAGTTGAAATGATGAGACCTACTATTAGTTTCACATTAAGTGGAGAAAAGATTCCATTAGTAACTTTAAAACAATATGCGAGAACTGTTGAAAACGATTTAAGAGGAATTAACGGTATTTCTCAAGTAGCAGTATCTGGATTTCCTGATGAAGAAATTGCTATTTCTGTTCGTGAAAACGATTTAAGAGCTTTTAATCTTTCGTTTCAAGATGTTGCTGACGCAGTAAGTAGAACCAATATTTTAATTACAGGCGGAAATATAAAAACAAGTGAGGAAGATTATCTGATTAGAGCAAGTAACCGTTCGTATTATGGTGACGAACTTAATAGCATTATTGTAAGAGCAGAACCTAACGGAAATATTATTAGATTAATTGATGTCGCAGATGTAAAAGATACTTGGTCAGAAACGCCAGATAGAATCTTTTTTAACGACAAGAAAGCAATCAATATAACGGTTAGTAATACCAATAATGAAGATTTAATAGTTTCTGCTGAAGATGTTAGGCAATACATTGACAAATTCAATCAGCAATATGATAATGTTCAATTAAATATATCAAGTGATTCCTCAATTACTTTAAATCAACGTACAGAATTATTGGTTAAAAATGCAGCAATGGGTGTTGCTCTTGTGTTATTATTTTTAGCCATATTTTTAAATGCGCGTTTGGCATTTTGGGTGGCTGTTGGAATCCCAATTTCATTCTTTGGAATGTTTATTTTCGCCGCACAAATGGGTGTAACCATTAATGTGTTATCTCTCTTCGGAATGATTATCGTTATTGGTATTCTAGTTGATGATGGGATTGTAATTGGAGAGAATATTTATCATCATTACGAAAAAGGTAAATCACCAATTAGAGCAGCTATTGATGGCACTATTGAAGTGTTACCACCTGTAGTTTCTGCATTATTAACTACCATGATTGCGTTTGCAACTTTCTTCTTTTTAGATGGACGAATTGGTGAGTTTTTTGGAGAAGTTTCAACAGTTGTAACCTTAACCTTATTGGTTTCTATGGTTGAAGCATTAATCATATTGCCAGCTCACATTGCACACTCAAAAGCATTGCAACGTGAAGACAGACAACCAAACAAAGTAAATACCTTTTTTATAAAATTAAACAAAGGTGCAGATAAATATTTGGGGAAGTTTAGAGATGCTTTTTATGTGCCATTTTTAAGATTTTTTCTTAAGAATAAATTTTTGGGATTTGCCATTCCAATAGCCTTGTTTATTTTTAGTATTGGAGCGCTTGGTGGAGGTATAGTTGGTATGTCGTTTTTTCCAAGAATTGCGAGCGATACTGTTTCTATTAATCTTAAAATGCCTCAAGGAACTAATGAGAAGATTACAGATTCTATCATTTCGAGTATAGAAGATAAAGTTTGGAAAGTAAATGAAGACTATGATAAAGCAAATTATGACAACCAATCTGTAGTTCAAAATGTTATTAAACGTATTGGTCCTGGAACTTCTAATGCATCCTTAATAGTTAATCTGTTGCCTGGTGAATTAAGAGGAGAATTGCCATCTCAAGAAGTAACAAACAAAATACGCGATTTGTCTGGTAAGATTTATGGTGTAGAAAGTTTAACTTTTGGATCTGGTGGTAATTTTGGAGGAAGTCCAGTTGCAGTTTCTTTATTAGGAAATAATATTACAGAATTAAAAGCGGCTAAAGACGAACTAAAAGCAGAGTTAATTGCAAACTCAGTTTTAAAAGATGTGTCTGATAACGATCCAGCTGGTATTAAGGAAATACAAATTCAACTGAAGGATAAAGCCAACATTTTAGGCTTGAATTTACAAAGTGTAATGAGTCAAGTACGTTCTGGTTTCTTCGGTTTCCAAGCGCAACGTTTTCAGCGTGGACAAGATGAAATTAGGGTTTGGGTACGATATGATAAAGAAGACAGAGCGTCTATCAAGGATTTAGATGATATGTGGATTAGTACACTTTCCGGAAGCAAAGTCCCATTTTCTGAAATTGCCACTTATAAAATTGAAAGAGGAGATGTTGCAATTAACCATTTAGAAGGTAAGCGAGAAATTCAAATCACATCAGATTTAAAATCACCTGATGTTAGTGCTACAGATGTATTAGATGATATTAAGAATAGAATAATGCCAGAAATAGCATCAAAATATCCAACAGTTTCTGCTGTTTACGAAGGTCAGAATAGAGAAGCTCAAAAAACAATGACTTCCTTAAAATTGGTTGGGCCAATAATTTTAATACTTATTTATATGGTCATTGCTTTCACATTTAGAACCTATAGTCAGCCATTATTGTTAATGATAATGATTCCGTTTAGTTTAATTGGTGTTGTCTTTGGTCATTTTGTTCATGGCTTTATGATAAATATTTTATCATGGTTGGGAATAATTGCATTGATTGGAATTATGGTTAATGATGGTCTGGTTTTAATAGGGAAATTCAATGGTTATTTAAAAGAAGGTATGAAATATAACGAAGCATTGGTACAAGCCGGAAAATCACGCTTTAGAGCTATCTTTTTAACCTCATTAACAACTATCGCTGGTTTAGCACCTTTATTGTTGGAAACAAGTATGCAAGCACAATTTTTAAAACCTATGGCAGTTTCCATTTCTTACGGAATTGGTATAGCAACAGTGCTAACATTAGTAATGCTACCATTGTTATTATCTGTATCTAATTCGGTTAAAGTATTTATTAAATGGATGATAACAGGTAAAGAGGTCACTAACGAAGAAGTAGAAAGAGCAATTATTGAATCAAAATATGAAGATGATGATTTACATTAAAAGACTAATTATAATGCTACTTGTTTTAGTTACAATACAAGTTAGCGCTCAAGATATATTGACAAAAAAAGAGGCACTGCAGATAGCTTTAGAAAACAATTATGGAGTTAAAATGGCTAATAATAATGTTGAAATTGCTAAAAATAATTCTAGTATTTATAACTCAAAGTATTTACCAACAGTATCTACTAATGCTGGAGCAAATTACAGTAATACAGATCAAGAGATAGAGCCACAAATAGGTGATGTTAATAAAACAAATGGAGTTATAACAAATTCGTATAACGCCTCTATAAATTTAAATTATACGTTGTTTGATGGTTTAAATAGAAAATATAATTACAAGCAATTAAAGGAAGCCTATAATTTATCAGAATTACAGGTAAGAGAAGCTATAGAAAACATGTACTTGCAGTTATTTAGTGTTTATTTTCAAATTGCCAGATTATCAGAAAACACGAATAATTTACAGGAAGCTTTGGAGGTTTCAAAACAGCGATTAAAAAGAGCTCAATTTCAATATGAGTATGGTCAATCTAATAAACTTGAGCTATTAAATGCTCAGGTAGATGTTAATAATGATAGTATTAACCTTATCAGTGCAAATCAGCAATATTCCAATTCCAAGCGGAATTTAAATATTATTTTAGGAACTAAAAAAAACAGTGATTATTCAGTCGAAACAGATGTTAATTTTACAACTCTCATAACCTTCGATGAGTTGCTTACTAAAACTCAAGAAAACAATGTGATTCTTTTGCAGAATGAAAAGAATATTGCGATTAACGAATTTAACATAAAAGCTAATAAAGCGGGATATTTACCAACTGTAGGTTTATCTAGTTCATATGGTTGGAATGAAAATATAAATAAAAATCCAGCTAACCAATTTCAAACTTTATCAAATAGTTCTTTAGGATTAAATGCAGGCATTAATTTATCCTGGAATGTTTTCGATGGTGGAACAACTAAAACACGAGTCGCAAATGCTAAAATTGCTTTAGAAAACCAAAAAATTTTAAAAGAGCAACAACTTGAAACTATTGATAATGCTATTAAAAACACTTACGAGTTATATCAAAATACCCTATTTATTCTTCAAGCTCAAAAGCAAAATGTTATAACAACCCAGAATAATTTCGATAGAACTGAAGAACGCTATAAATTAGGGCAAGTAACTTCTATAGAGTTTCGTCAAGCTCAAATCAACTTACTAAATGCGCAAAATGCTGTAAGCAACGCTAAATATGATGCTAAATTGATAGAATTAGAACTGCTTCAATTAACAGGAGATTTATTAAATGTGGAGTTTTAACGACTTTAAATAACAAATCAAAGAACTGTTCAGAAAACATTTTTTTTTTTCGCTAATTTAGTGATTCCACAACATTAGTGGTAGAACCAAATATCTAGACATTACTTCTAATTTTATACTTCAAATCTCACACTTTCTTAGGTTCTTGAAATTAAATCTTAGGTTGAACTTAGGTTAAAAAGCTATATAGAACTATACTCTATTAATACTTATTCCATTTTTTCTAAATCTAGAAATTGAGAACATAGAAATAAGAAGAGGACACCAAGTAACATTAGTTACAAACTTCAATAGGACATTAAACTATTTTTGCTCTGTAAAATAATAATTAATGAAAAAACATATTTATATACCACTATTGCTTTTTGTCTTCACTATGTCAGTGCAAGCACAAGAGTTGATGCCTATTTCCAAAATTGAGGTCTTATCTAAAGTTTCAGAAAACAATACAAGCATTAAAATTTCTGAAGAAGAATTTAATCAAGCCAGAGCAGATTTTAGGCAAACCAACGCAGTGTTTTTGCCAAACATTACTGCAAGTCATACAGGTATTGCAACCACAAACCCGTTAATGGCTTTTGGTTCTAAATTAAATCAGGAAATTTTAACGCAGAATGATTTTAATCCTACATTATTAAACAACCCATCGCAGATTGAAAACTACGCTACAAAAATCGAGATTCAGCAACCGCTAATCAATTTTGATGGCATTTACCAACGCAAAGCTGCCAAATCTAAAATGGAAGCAATGTCTTTAAAAACCGAACGTACACAAGATTATTTAGAGTTTGAGGTAGAAAAAGCATATATGCAACTGCAATTAGCTTATAAAGCAGTTGATGTTTTAGAAAAAGCTTACGAAGCGGCAAATGCGAATAAAAGATTAGCAGATAACAGTTTTAAACAAGGCTATTTGCAACGTGCAGATGTGTTAAATGTTGAAGTACGAGTTACTGAAGTTTTAAATCAATTACAATCTGCAAAGAGTAATGTACAAAATGCATCCAATTATTTGTCTTTTTTAATGAGTGATGAAACCTATGTAGTTTACACACCAACAGATAGTTTAATGGTTTCAACCTTTAAAATTGAAGACCAAACGATTTCTGAAAACCGTTCTGATATTAAAGCGATGCAATTAGCTTCAAATACTTATGAAGCAATGAATAAAGCTGATAAAATGGCATTTTTGCCACGTTTAAATGCTTTTGGAAGTTACGAGTTATACGACGATCAAATTTTTCAAGCGGATGCTAATGGTTATTTATTTGGAGCTCAGTTGAGTTGGGATATTTTTCAGGGTTCAAAACGATTTGGGAAATCACAGAAAAGTAAGTCGGAATTTGAGCAATCTAAATTAGAATACCAGCAGTATGTTTCCCAAAGTAACTTAGAATTGAATAAAGCGAAACGTGCTTTTTTAGATGCTGAAAATAAACTAAAATTAAACACTTTGGCTTTAGAACAATCCGAAGAAGCTTTAAGAATTAGAACCAACAGGTTTAAAGAAGGTTTAGAAAAAACTTCGGATTTATTAATGGCTGAAACCCAATACGCACAAAAACAATTAGAATATTACCAAACCATATTTGAATACAATTACGCACAAACTTATTTACAATTTTTAACTAAAGAATGAAAAAGTAAGCAGTTGGCAGTCGCAGTATTCAGTCAGTAACTAACGTAAACATAATTATCCTGCAAGGTTTTAAAACCTTGTAGGTATTAAAATAAAAACTAATAAAATGAAAAAATATTTATACCTATTAACAATAGCCACAGCATCATTATTCCTAACCAGTTGTGGAAGCGAAGATAAAAAACCAGTTGCGGATAATTCGCCAGTAATTACTGTAAAAACAAGTCAAGTAGAAGCAAGTGGTAACAGCCCGTTTTTATCTGTAAGCGGAAAAATTCAAGCAACCAATAGTGCGGATTTAAGTACCAGAATGATGGGTTACGTAAACAAAGTACACGTTAATGTTGGAGATAAAGTGCGTAAAGGACAATTATTAGTATCTATTAATAATAGTGACTTACAAGCTAAAAGAGCACAAGTAAACGCTGGAATTACACAGGCTACTGTTGGTTTTAATAATGCCCAAAAAGATTACAACCGTTTTAAAAATTTGTTTGCAGATAATAGTGCATCACAAAAAGAAATGGATGATATGACTGCAAATTTTGAAATGGCTAAAGCACGTTTAGAATCTGCAAAGCAAATGAAAAACGAAATCAATGCACAGTTTGCTTATAGTAATATTACAGCACCTTTTAGCGGAACTGTAACAAGTAAAAACGTTGAAGCAGGAAATATGGCAAATCCAGGAGTGCCATTAATAAGTATTGAAACACCAGGAAATTTTGAAGTGATGGCAATGGTTCCTGAAACAGAAATTTCGGATATTAAAAATGGATCTTCTGTTGATGTTTTAGTGAAGTCTATTAATAAAACGATAAAAGGAAAAGTTACGGAAGTTAGTACATCTGCTAAAAATACTGGTGGACAATATTTAGTAAAAATAGATTTAGAGAAAACGGATGCTAATATTTTATCAGGAATGTTTACAACAGTGCAGTTTCCTGTGGAAAGAAAAGTGAAATCAGAATTGGTTTTAATTCCAACAGATGCTATAGTTACAAACGGACAATTATCTGGAGTTTATACAGTAAGCCAAAGCAATACCGCAATTTTACGTTGGTTGCGTTTGGGTAGAACTTTTGGAAATCAAATAGAAGTATTGTCTGGTTTAAATGCAGATGAAGCTTACATAGTTTCAGCTGAAGGAAAACTTTATAATGGAGCTAAAATTAATGTTCAGTAGGTAGCTGTAGTCACAGTTTTCAGTATTATCCTGCGAGGTTTAAAAACCTTGTAGGTATCAATTAAGAATTAAGTAAGTAAAGAAAGTAGTTAAGATGTATTGCGTTAAGGATAGAAGTGGAAATCCTTTTTTCGTCAGTTCGAGTGAATTTGCCTAAGCAAATTTGTATCAAGAACAAGAAAAAAAATTGCAACGGATAGCCTGACTTTTTACGATCCTGTAAGGTTTTAAAAACCTGGCAGGAATGAGTAAAAAGTAACGCCAAAATTAAAATATAAAATGAAAGAAGGTATCGCAGGAAAAATTGCCAAAGTCTTTATGCAATCAAAGTTAACAGTGCTATTGATGATTGTGTTTATGGTTGTTGGAGTCTATAGTTCGTTTTTAATTCCGCGTGAGGAAGAACCGCAAATTGATGTGCCAATGGCAGACATTTTTGTTGGGTATCCTGGAGCAAGTCCTACAGAAGTAGAGTCGCGAGTAATTAAGCCCTTAGAGCAATTAATTTCGAATATTAAAGGTGTGGAATATGTGTATTCTACGTCAATGAAAGAACAAGGAATGGTCATCGTACAATTTTATGTTGGCGAAGATATTGAGCGTTCTTTTGTGAAATTATACAACGAAATTAATAAGCATATGGACAAAATGCCAGCTGGTGTTACGTTTCCATTAGTAAAAACGCGTGCTATTGATGATGTGCCAATGTTAGGTTTAACCTTGTGGAGTGAGAATTATGACGATTTCCAATTAAGTCAAATGGCACAAGAGTTGGAAGCTGAAATAAAAAAGGTAAACGACGTTGCTATTACGCATAAAATCGGTGGAAGAGATCGCCAATTACGTGTGGTTTTAGATAAGGATAAATTGGCTGCAAGCGGATTAGATTTCTTGTCTGTTTCCGAAATGATTAAGGCAAATAACAGCCAATTAAGTGCTGGTAGTTTTGATAAGAATGACACCGAATTTTTAATCAATACTGGCAAGTTTTTAGCATCAGTTACAGATGTTGAAAACTTGGTGGTTGGTGTACAACAGAATCAGCCTATATATTTAAAGCAAGTGGCTAAAATTATTGATGGACCAGAAGTGCCACAAAATTATGTGAGTTTAGGTTTTGGAAAAGGAAGCGTGAAATCTGCGGATTATAAATCGGAATATCCTGCAGTAACCATTTCTGTAGCAAAGCGTAAAGGTGCAGATGCGATGAAAATAGCAGAAGTAATTATTGATAAAGTAGACCATTTGCGAAGTACTTTAATTCCTGATGATGTACACGTTGAAGTGACTAGAAATTATGGAGAAACAGCATCTCATAAAGTATCCGAATTACTGTTACACCTTGTAGGTTCTATTTTTGCAGTAACTCTTGTTGTTATGTTGGCAATGGGTTGGCGAGGTGGATTGGTTGTGTTTTTATCAGTACCAATTACGTTTGCTTTAACGCTGTTAAGTTATTATTTGATGGATTATACGTTAAACCGAATTACATTATTCGCTTTGGTATTTGTAACAGGAATCGTCGTCGATGATTCCATTATTATTGCCGAAAATATGCACAGGCATTTTAAAATGAAACGCTTGCCTTTTAAACAAGCAGCTTTATATGCTATTAACGAAGTTGGTAATCCAACTATTCTGGCAACATTTACGGTAATTGCTTCTGTTTTACCTATGGCTTTTGTTTCAGGATTAATGGGTCCATATATGGCACCAATGCCAATTGGAGCTTCTATTGCAATGATTTTATCACTCTTTGTAGCTTTAACCATTACGCCATATTTAGGTTTAATATTCTTGAGAGAAAAGGATAAAAAAGGAGCAAAGAAGAAAACTGAAAAATCATTAGAAGATACTTTTATTTATAGAGTTTATAACAAATTTGAAAGACCTCTTTTAGAAAGTAAAGCAAAACGTTGGTTGTTTTTAGGTGGTACTTTTTTAGTGCTAATGGGAACAATGGTATTGTTTTTTACCAATTCTGTTGCTGTAAAAATGTTGCCTTTTGATAACAAAAATGAATTTCAAGTTGTTATTGATATGCCTGAAGGCACAACCTTAGAACGGACAGGAGTTGTAGCTCAAGAGATTGCACAATATTTATCTACACGACCAGAAGTGGTGAATTACCAAAACTATGTTGGGACTTCTGCTCCAATTACATTTAATGGTTTGGTACGTCATTACGATTTACGTGGAGGAAGCAATATGGCTGATATTCAAGTGAATTTAACCGATAAAGGAGAACGTTCAGCACAAAGTCACGATATCGCTAAATTATTGCGACCAGAAATTCAGAAGATTGCAGCTAGGCATAATGCGAATGTAAAATTAGTGGAAGTGCCACCAGGACCACCTGTTCTTTCTACGATTGTAGCTGAAGTTTATGGACCTGATTATAACGAGCAGATTAAGATTGCAAATAGCGTTCAGAATATCCTAAAAAATACAGATGATGTTGTTGATATAGATTGGATGGTTGAAGATAATCAAACCGAATATCAATTTGACATTAACAAGGAAAAAGCGATGTTGTATGGAGTTGCACCACAGCAAATTGCATACACTATGAATATGGCTTTATCTAACAGAGCCATCACCAATTTATATGATGAAGTTGCAGTTAGTCAAATAGGTTTAATTTTAGCTTTAGATGAAAAGGAAAAATCTACTATTACTGACATTTCGCAACTAAAAGTAAAATCTAAACAAGACAATATGGTTCCAATTGCAGATTTGGTAACTATTACAGAAACTACAGCTGCAAAAAGTATTTATCGTAAAAATCAAAAACGTGTGGTTTATGTCATGGCAGATATGGCTGGAGAATTAGAAAGTCCTGCATATGCTATTTTAGGAATGGAAGATAAATTGAAAGAAATTCCGTTACCACAAGGCTTTGAGCTAAATGAAATGTATTTAGGTCAGCCAGATTTTGAAGATAATTATACCGTAAAATGGGATGGTGAATGGCAAATTACTTTAGAAGTATTTAGAGATTTAGGAATTGCCTTTTTAGGAGCTATTATCTTGATTTATATCTTAATTGTTGGTTGGTTTCAAAACTTTAAAGCACCAATTGTAATGATGGTTGCAATTCCATTGTCTTTAATCGGAATTATTCTAGGACATTGGATTATGGGAGCATTCTTTACTGCAACATCATTTATAGGAATGATTGCTCTTGCAGGAATTATGGTTAGGAACTCAGTATTACTGATTGACTTTATAAACTTAAGAATAGCAGAAGGTGTGCCAATTAAACAAGCTGCAATAGAAGCAGGAGCAGTGAGAACAACACCAATTTTATTAACAGCAGGAACCGTTGTAATTGGAGCATTTGTAATCTTGTTTGATCCAATTTTTCAAGGATTAGCCATCTCGTTAATGGGAGGAACTATTGTGTCAACTGTGTTAACATTGTTGGTTGTGCCATTGGTGTATTATATGATAGAGAAGAAGAATTATAAATAAAAGCATTCCGTCACTTCGAGTGATTTTTGAGGAACGAAAAAATTGTACCGAGAAGCTTTATAGGTTCTCGATACAATTCCGAAAGTGTTCGGAATTACTCGTACTGACGAAAATATAAAAATTAGAAATATGAAACGAGCATGTTGAAAACATTATCATTAAGGAGAATGATTAATAGCGAACAACATGTGTACTTAAAAAAAAATAGAAAAAGCACATGAAATTAGTCATAGTTACAGCAGTCGAAGAATTTCAAAAAGATGTTTTGAAACTCTTTAAAAAAGCAAATATTGAAAACTTTAGTAGTTCAGATATTGATGGTTATAAAAATGGATCATCAGTTTTAATGGCCTCTAGTTGGTTTTCTGGTCAAAAATCGGGTAATGAATCCAGTTTGTTTTTCTCATTTACGGAGGATGAAAATATTGATGCGTTATTCAATTTGATAAAAGAATTTAATACAAATTTAGAAACTAACAATCCTTTAAAAGCAATTGTTGTTCCTATAGAAAGGTTTATCTAAGGTGATATACTGAAAAATTTTTGTCAACCTTGTCAAGTATAAAATAATTAATAATGAGACCTACAAGGTTTTAGATACCTCGCAGGATAATAAATAATCTTAAAAATCAATTAAAATGTTAAATACATATTTTAGAGTTATTGTTGGTACAATGGTATTATTAAGTGTTGTGCTTTCCGTTTATGTGAGCCCAAATTGGATGTGGTTTACGGTATTTATTGGAGTTAATTTAATTCAATCTGCCTTTACAAAATGGTGTTTGTTAGAAACTATTTTAGTAAAACTTGGAATTAAAAAAGAGGGTGTAAGTTGCACTACTTGTTAATTTTTTTGAAATAGTGTAACAAATCAAACCTATTTGCGTCCTATTAGTGTAAAATCATTAATCATGGAATCAAATTATCACACACTTAAACGTACTGACAATCAATTGTTAGTCATCACACATTTATCACAACTTCTAACTTATGTTACAGGTTTTGGTGGTCTCATTGCACCATTAATTATTTGGGCTACACAAAAAGACCAGGTAGATGATATGGATGCACATGGTAAGGCTATTTTGAATTTTCAATTAAGTATTATCATATATTCTATACTAAGTATTCCTTTAATTCTGGTATTTGGATTAGGGTTTTTAACCTTATGTTTAATCGGAATTTTGGCATTTGTAATGCCAATTATAAACGCTATAAAAGCTAGTAATGGAGAAATGGCTAGCTATCCGTTCTCTTTTAATTTTGTTAGTTAATTAAAGAAATGGAATGTAAAAGGCTCATCGAAAGATGAGTTTTTTTTTATTATTTGCGACTTGTGTTGGACTTGCTACAGTAACGTAGGAATCTCTAACTCGAAAGAATTAAATTTCTTTTTAATCAAAAAAAATGCTAATCAATTATTCTGATTAGCATTTTTTATATATTTTGTTTTCTCTACTATGAGATTCCTGCCTTCGCAGGAATTTGTTAATTATTAAGCATCACAGGCATCACAAGCATAGTTACATGCTCACCTTCATCTAAACCATCAATTGGTGTTAAGATTCCTGCTCTGTTTGGTAAACTCATTTCTAACTGTACGTTATCTGCGTTTAAGTTATTTATCATTTCTGTTAAAAAACGCGAGTTAAAACCAATTTGCATATCATCACCTTGGTAATCACAAGTTAGACGCTCTTCAGCTTTGTTAGAGTAATCAATATCTTCTGCTGAGATGTTTAATTCTGCACCAGCAATCTTCAAGCGTATTTGATGCGTCGTTTTGTTAGAGAAAATACTAACACGACGAACAGAGTTTAAAAACTGTGTTCTGTCAATAACTAATTTATTCGGATTTTCTTTAGGAATTACCGCTTCGTAGTTTGGATATTTTCCATCAATTAATCGGCAAATCAATACTGAGTTTTCAAAAGTAAACTTAGCATTAGATTCATTGTATTCAACTAAAACATCATCATCACTTCCTGCTAAAATACCTTTTAAAAGATTTAAAGGTTTCTTGGGCATAATGAATTCTGCTGTTTCTGTTGCACTCACATCAGCTCTTGTGTATTTTACCAATTTGTGAGCATCAGTAGCCACAAAGGTTAAATTATCTTGAGAAAACTGAAAGAATACACCACTCATCACAGGTCTTAAATCATCGTTACCAGCAGCAAAAATAGTTTTGCTAATCGCAGTAGCTAAGATATCTCCTTTTATGGTTGTAGTGCTAGCATCTTCAATTGATACAGCATTAGGGAACTCTGCTCCGTCTGCATAAGCTAAAGCATATTTACCATGATTAGAGCTAATTTCAACGGTGTTGTTTTCTTCAACAACAAAGGTCAATGGTTGCTCAGGAAACGTCTTTAAGGTATCTAAAAGTAATCTTGCAGGTAAAGCTATACTTCCTTCAGAATCACTTTCAACATCTATCGTTGCAGACATTGTAGTTTCTAAATCACTTGCCGAAATCGTTAATTTAGATTGGCTAAGGTCAAATAAGAAATTATCTAAAATTGGTAGTGTATTGCTGTTGTTAATAACACCTCCTAATACTTGAAGTTGTTTTAATAAATAGGTACTTGAAACAATAAATTTCATACTGAATATATGTGTTTGATACTTTTAATTCGTTCTACAAATATATCTTAATCGAAGGGTTTTGTAAAACAAACTTATTAACAAATTACACTTTTGAATACAGAAGTGTAGTCTTATGAAAGACAGTGTTTTATGATGCGTATTTGCGTTTTCTTAAATAGTTGAAAACGAAACCAAATAAAGCCAAGAGTATAAGCGGTAAAACAATATTAATAAACTGCCATGTACCTTTACTGTTTTTTACTTTTTCAGTATCTAAAAAAGCGACACTTATTTCTTTGGCTCTAATGTTTATAAGTCCTTTGTCATCTAAAAGATAATTGACTGTATTGAGTAAAAATTCTTTGTTTCCAAAGGATTTTCCTGTGAGTTGGTCAAAGCCTAATTCTAAAGGTCTGTTTTTTATGACTTCGTTTTTTATGACGTTTCCATCCGAAATCACTACCATTTTTGTTACTGTACTTTTAGATTTAAAACCATTCACTTTAAACGGTAAAACACGTTTATCGTAAACTGAAGAAAATTCGCCTTCTAACAAAACGGCTAAATTCTGAGAACCTAAATTATAACTCGCTTCATCTGGTGCATTTGTAACATTAGCTAAAGAAATAGTAGTTGGTGCTCCTTCTGTTTTCGATTTTGGAGAACTCTGTAATAAAATAGATTTTTTGAGATTGTTTTTTAAGGTATCAATCGGACTTGCAAAATCAAATTTTACTAAGTTTAAATTCTTAGTAATAGGATGATTAGGATTTGATGCAGCTAAAGGTGAATATTGCCATTGTAAAGGTTGCATTTGTGCCTGACTGCCTTCGCCAATGGATAACATTATTGGAGCAGAGTAGAGATCTTTTACTAAAGTAGGATTAACACGTACTCCGTATTTAAAGAAAAAATCATTCAAGTTTAAGTCGCGCATTATCGAAACTCCAGTGCCAGCTGCATTATAAAGACTGTCTTTATCCATAACTACAGATTCTGTAAGCCATAGACTTTTTCCACCATTCATAGTGTATTGGTCCAATACTAATTTTTCGTTTTCAGAAAAAGAAACACTTGGTTTTGCAACTACGATTAAATCGTATTTTTTTAAATTATCTAAAGTGCCTTGAGGATTAGTCGCAACACTATCTAATGTAAATTGCCCTAAATTATAATAAGGCTTTATTGTTTTTAGAAAGTCTGCAATGTAAATATCATTGAGTTGACCATTACCTTTTAAAATAGCAATTTTTTTAGCTTTTACATTTACAAGTTTATTAAAACCATCCGCAAATGCATATTCTAAACCTTGAACCGAATTATTAATCTGTTCTTGTAAACCTTGAGTAATACTTCGTTTTAAAAGTGGAATCTTTACAATTTCGTCTTTATAACTAGCAAAAGCCCAAGGAAAAATGATGTCTTGAGTAACTTTGCCTGTACTATTGTCTGTATTTATATAAGGTTCTAATCCAGATTTTGATAATTCTTCAATATTACGTTGACGTGTGTTTTCATCTTCGATAGGATTAATGTAATTGATGAATATCTGATCAGTCTCCAATTTAAATTCATCAATAATTTGTTTCACTTCCGTTTGAAGCAACCTGAATTCTGAAGGAAAATCTCCTTCCAAAAACACATCAATTACCAATGGTGAATCTAAATCGCTAATCAATGATTTTGTAGTGTCCGAAAGCGTGTAACGATGGTCTTTAGTTAAGTCGAATCGTTGATAAACCGAACTCGAAATCGCATTCACGATGATGAGTCCAACAACAATAGCGACAAAATATAGTATAGATTTATTCTTTTTCATTCTTGTATGTTATCTCTTCTTTATAAGGCTTTACGGCAATAACTTTATCATCTTTAAATGTAATTTCTACACAATCTTTTTGGTTATTAAATGCACCCGGTTCAATACCAATTCCGTAATTCCATTTGTTAGTATCGTGTGCTTTTTTTGCATCATCCCAAGTCAGCCATTCTTCTTTTCCTAAAAGCGTTGTTATTCTACCTTTTGAAGCTCCAATTAAGGTGTCAGATTCAATAGTGTTATTTATCATTTCGTAACGCAAGGCCGGTTTTTCTGTCCAAGCTTCACTATCAAAATATTTTTGATGGTGATAGTTGCTAAAGATATTTAAAAACGGGTAAAACATAAAAAAGAACGCAAAAGGAGTTAACACCAAACTAATTATACCAGACAACCATTTGCGTTTATCTACAGTGTTTAAAAATAAAAACAGCAGCACAAAAACGACTATCAAGAATATGACTAATAAAGGTGTAATAATCATATTATTGCTTTTGAATTCTCAGTTTTGTGAATAATAGAAAAGCTAGTGCAATGCTTATAAAATAAACCAAATCTCTTGTGTCAATCACACCACGACTCATACTGTTGTAATGAGAAGCCATTCCTAAGTTTTCCATGTAAATAAGGTCATTAAAAACGTTGTAGTTAGATAAACCTTCAAATCCAAAATAGAAAAAGAAACATATAAAAACCGCAATAATAAAAGCTACAATCTGATTATCAGAAAGGGTAGAGGCAAACACTCCAATTGCAGTATAAGCACCAATTAAAAATAACAACCCAAAATAAGAACCAATAGTACTTCCTATGTCTAAATTCCCTTCAGGATTTCCTAATTGTGTAATCGTATAAACATATAGTAACGTCGGAATCAAAGCCATAAGTATAAGCACAAAAGCTCCAAAATATTTACCTAATACAATTTGAAAATGAGAAATTGGTTTTGTAACCAATAATTCTAAAGTGCCTTGTTTTTTTTCGTCACTAAAACTGCGCATGGTCACTGCTGGCACGAGGAAAATAAGAATCCAAGGCGCGAGTAAAAAAAACGAGGATAACCTGGCTAAGCCATTATCCAAAATGTTGAATTCTCCTTTGAAAACCCAAAGGAATAGCCCGTTTAATAGTAGAAACACACCTATAACCAAATAACCAATTGGTGAAGCGAAGAAGGTATTTATTTCTTTTTTTAGTATTGCTAGCATAAATTAGTATTCAGTATTCAGTATTCAGTATTCAGTATTCAGTATTACTTTGCGACTTCGCGAGATTCATTTTTTAATTAATTTAAACTCTCTAATTTATCCACACTCCAAGCTTCAGGCTTTGCATTAAACATTGGTTTTGTATTTGCCCAAACACCTTTAAATAAATCAGAATGTCTATAATTATTTAAATCGTCCTCAGAATTCCAATAACTATACGTAAAAAAGATATTAGTAGTGTTCTGATCGCGATAGAGTTCTAAAAATTGACAACCTTCAAAATTTCGAATCTTTTCTTTTACTTTTTCAAAATTAGCCAAGAATTCTTTAATCTTAGACGGTTCAAAACTCATTTTTACAATTCTTACTAACAACGAATTCTCGCGAAAGCGGGAATCTCTATCTTCTTCACTCATTATTTTCTTTTTTATCCTAAATCATTTTCCTAGATAGGACTTTCTCACTGTTGTAAATATAAAATTCTCCATCATGTTTTTCAAATCATAGCATCCTTCCCTTTGGGAAACACAGAGGATGAGATAAAATTAACAGTAACCGTATCCATATTTTTTAAACCCATTAAAGTCGAAGCTCCACCAACCGTATTACAATTACTTTTATAAACTGCAATTTCTAAATAACCTGAAGCATTAAATACAACTAAGCCTTTACCTTCGACATTACGTTTAGATTCTTCAATTTCAAAATTTATAATATCACTAAATTTATTATGAATCTTCTCGAATTTGTGACTTCGTGCTGACACTTCGAATGCTCTAGTTTTTTGAACGGTTTCAAAAAACTTACGTTTAATATTCGTTACTACATTTCCATAATTGTCAATGTAAATGACAGAACCAATAATTTGATTCTGCTCGTCGTTAACAAACGGAATTAAATTTTTAATAGGTTTAATAGTGTTAATAACTTTTCCAATAACCTCCAAAGTTCCTCCGCGTGCAATATGGCAAGCTACTTTTACAAAAATGTCTAGCACAGGAAAACTAGTTTCCACTTTATCATGGATATTAATTTCAACAATCTTCTGCGGAGCAATCTCAGCACAAACCATACTCATAATACCATTGTTAGCACATATAAAGTAATGGTCGTCTAATTTGACCGCAATATGTTTATTTTCAGGACTTAACTCAGAATCAATACCTATGATATGAATCGTTCCTTTAGGAAAACTACTATACGCATTCTGAATAATATAAGCGGCTTCAGAAATATTAAATGGAGATATTGAATGTGAAATATCTACAATTCTAATCTCCTCAAGTTCGCTATAAATAGCTCCTTTTATGGCTCCTGCAAAGTGATCTTTTTCTCCAAAATCAGTCGTTAAAGTGATTATAGCCATGAATTGATTGTTGATATTTTTTTAAGAATTATGGTTGTAAAATTATTAGCTTTGTGTGTACTAAACAGTATCACAAAATTAAGAAAAGAAAACAGATTAACAGACCAAATAAATTTTAAAATAAATCATACATTATTTTAATATTTACTAGGTTTAAACTAAATAAAGTACGCTTTTGAACGAACTTATACTAGAACTCGAAGAAATTACTCCAAAAGAATTCTTCGGTGCCCAAAATGCTAATATTGTATTACTTAAAAAATACTTTCCTAAACTTAAAATTGTTGCCAGAGGTAATAAAATTAAGGCTTATGGAGATGAGGATTTACTCGAAGAGTTTGATCGTAGAATGACAATGCTCATAAAGCACTTTGCAAAATATAACAAGTTAGATGAAAATGTTATTGAGCGTGTTTTAACCAGCCAGAGTAGTGATGATTATAAAACATCAGCTAAAAGCGGAGAAGTTATTGTCCATGGTGTTGGAGGTAAATTGATTAAAGCACAAACAGCAAATCAACGAAAATTTGTAGAGCTTGTTCGTAAAAACGATATGGTTTTTGCTATTGGTCCTGCTGGTACAGGTAAGACATATGTTGGTGTTGCGCTTGCTGTACAGGCTTTAAAAAACAAAGAGGTTAAGCGAATTATACTAACGCGTCCTGCGGTTGAAGCTGGTGAGAATTTAGGATTTCTTCCAGGCGATTTAAAGGAAAAACTAGATCCATATATGCAACCTTTATACGATGCCTTACGAGATATGATTCCGTTTGAAAAATTAGATAGCTACATTGAAAAAGGAGTCATACAAATTGCGCCATTAGCCTTTATGCGTGGTCGTACTTTGGATAATGCGTTTGTGATTTTAGATGAAGGACAGAATACAACGCATGCGCAGATGAAGATGTTTTTAACACGAATGGGCAAAAATGCTAAGTTCTTGCTAACTGGAGATCCTGGTCAGGTAGATTTACCGCGTCGTTCTATTTCTGGCCTAAAAGAAGCGCTTTTAGTGCTAAAAAATGTTGAAGGTATTGGAATGATATACTTAGACGATAAGGATGTGGTTCGTCATAAGTTAGTGAAGAAAGTAATTGCTGCCTACAAGAGTATAGAGAATAGGGAATAGTTTTTTTAGGAGCTATTTCCAGCTTTCCGCTATATCTTTTTTGCTTTTATTGGCAAAAAAGGATGCCGCTTCAATCTGGGCTAGGGCTTAACATAAATATCAGTACAAAACCAAACTAATAGCTAATACCCAAAAGCTAAAAGCTGCATAAAATGAGTAACACCATAATAGATACCAATTTCAATTTTCCAAATCAGAAAAGTGTTTATAAAGGAAAAGTAAGAGAAGTATATAATATCAACGATGAGCAATTGGTTATGGTTGCTACAGACCGTTTGAGTGCGTTTGATGTGGTCATGCCAAAAGGAATTCCGTTTAAAGGACAAATTCTAAATCAGATTGCCACCAAAATGATGAAACAAACCGAAGATTTGGTACCTAATTGGTTGGTTGCTACTCCAGATCCAAATGTAGCAGTTGGTCATTTGTGCGAACCTTTTAAGGTGGAAATGGTAATTCGTGGATACATGTCTGGTCACGCAGCAAGAGAATATAAAGCTGGTAAGCGAATGCTCTGCGGAGTGGCAATGCCAGAAGGGATGAAAGAAAACGACAAGTTTCCAGAACCCATTATTACTCCAGCTACCAAAGCTGAAATGGGAGATCATGATGAGGATATTTCTAGAGAAGACATTCTAAAAAAGGGTATTGTGTCTGAAGAAGACTATTTGATTCTCGAAGATTACACCAGAAAGTTATTTCAAAGAGGAACAGAAATCGCAGCAGTTCGTGGTTTAATTTTAGTAGATACCAAGTACGAATTCGGGAAAACCAAAGACGGAAACATTGTATTAATTGACGAAATTCATACACCAGATTCTTCTCGTTATTTCTATGCAAATGGTTATCAAGAGCGTCAAAATAAAGGCGAAGCTCAAAAGCAATTGTCTAAAGAATTTGTAAGACAGTGGTTAATAGCTAATAACTTTCAAGGACTAGAAGGGCAAACCGTTCCTTTTATGAGTGACGATTATATTGAAACCGTAAGCGAACGTTATATTGAACTTTATGAGAATATCACAGGAGACACTTTTGTAAAAGGTGATGTTTCAGATATTCAGAGTCGTATAGAAGCTAATGTTTTGGAGTATTTGAAATAATGCTTTGTTATATCGAACGCAAGTGAGATATCACATTATTTAAGTCTGATAATATTTTTATTTGCTTCTTGTGTGATTTCTCGTCGCTCATACTTCACTCTGTCGAAATGACAAAGTGGAGTCATGTTGAACACGAGTGAGATAGCACATTGTTCAGTCAAAGTAGATATTATAAATGATTTAGTTTCTTGTGTGATTTCTCGTCACTCATGCTTCATTCTGTCGAAATGACTAAAAAGGATTATATTTATAAATGCTTCAAAACTATTTTGTTTATATAATAACAAATCAATATAGAACAACGCTTTATATTGGGATTACTAATAATTTACAAAAAAGATTAGACCAACATTATTTTGATAGTTTAAACGCTAAAAAGTCATTTGCAGGAAAGTATAATTGTATTTACCTAGTTTACTATGAAGGATTTGAATCCTCTAAAATAGCCATAGAAAGAGAAAAAGAATTAAAAAAATGGCGTAGAGAAAAGAAAAATAAACTAATTACAGACTTTAATCCCAAATGGGAGACTTTGAATAATGAAGTTATATGATATACAGAAATGCAGTTTTGTCATATCGAACGCAAGTGAGATATCACATTATTTAAGTCTGATAATATTTTTATTTAGCTTCTTGTGTGTAAGCTTCCCCAAAAATAGGACTGTTTAAAAGAGTAAAAATAGTTTTAACTTTAAACAGCAATTATGAGAAAAAGTAAATTTAGTCCGACCCAAATC
>Ga0209633_10001341_pt1 | contig 25583 bp, 24 predicted proteins | sample Cruoilmetagenom1_FD_187290 | JGI IMG/M metagenome (GOLD analysis project Ga0209633, IMG submission 187290) | Oil polluted marine microbial communities from Coal Oil Point, Santa Barbara, California, USA - Sample 1 (SPAdes) (version 2) | ecosystem: Environmental > Aquatic > Marine > Oil seeps ...
GTAAGGCTGAATCGTATTAAAGGAGATGTTCTGGTTCTTCTGAGCATGTCCCCTGTTTTTCTTGCCGTCAAAGAAGGCCCCGTTGGCCTCTAAAATGTGATGAATGCGTTCGCGAAAGGCGGTAACAAAACCGGCGCCGCTCCCTTCAAAACTCATATTTCCTTTTATCAGGCCATCATGGGTCCCGGATAAGTCTTTGAGGGCAATGCTGTTGGTTTCAAGCTCTCGCGAATTCGTAATCAGCCCCCAGACCAAGTGGTCGGGCGGTATGGTTAACGGTTTTTTAATATCAATAATGGTATGGGGCATAATGATGCTTTCCTGGCCTACGGTAAGCCGGGAATCCTGCCGACCCCTCAGGAAGGAGTTAAACCCCACGAACACATTTTGACCCAAATCAGCTTCAATGATCTTGGCACCATGAGCCGTGATATCAAATCCCTCAAGCCGCGAGTTGATGATGTAGCACTGTTCCTGCGCGTTGGCCCCTTTGCCGAGCCACGCATTTTGAAGGTAGGCTCGCTGGGCCACCAGGACATTTTCGCCGATATGGGTTTTGGGTTTGACCACCGCATAACGATCCAACGAGGCGCTGTCGGGAACGGGAATGGACTGTTCAAGATTGACCACATCAAAAACGCGCTGAAAACCTTCTTTGCGATTTTCAACAAAATCCATGATGAACCCCTGGGGCAGTCTGTCCGCGACAAAATTGATGTAATGGTATAATTTATTGAGGGGATAGCGGTACAAAAAATTGAACGCATCGGGACTACGAACCCATACGGTGCCGGGAGCGACATTAAGATGATCAACCTCGCCGGCCTGAACATAGGAAAAGGTTCCGATGACACAATCCCGCATGGTGGTCAGATCAACGGTGGCAAACGGTCCCAAAAAACACCCGTCCATGGGAGAGCCGTGAATATTGGCATAATGGGTGGAAACAGTATCTTTGATAAAAAATTTTTCCAGGGTTTCCGGGTCGTGTGAAAAATTATGAACCAGCGTTTTGATCAAAAAACTGTCTTCGATATCAATGCCTTCATCTCTGGTTATGGGAATTTCAAACTTTTGATAATGGAACATATCGCCCTGGTGTTTTAGTTCGTCGCCCCGGATATCACTTTTATAAAGTATTGAATTGCCGGCACGGACTTTCCCCAAAAAATAACTACCGGCCAAACTGGAATGTCTGAACACAAAATCAAGGGGGTGGTTGGGGGTAATGCCGTAGAAAGCATAGAATTTGGCCATCTGATTCAGTGGAACCAGATCTTTGATAAACGGACTGACGTCGTAACCAAGTTCCCGCAAATTGATATTAATTCTTTGAATAATCCGGTTCAGCAGTTTTTCCAATGCTTTCATAATGGTTCCTTATGGTAGGCAATCTTAGATTTCACATTCTTTCATGGTGTGGTAAACCGCCGCGAAAACGTCGGTCATGCGCAATATTCCGATAAGCTCCTTGTTCCGGGTTACCAACAGTGATATGTGGTGCCCCGTGACCAACTGCATAACCGCCATATCAAGGTAAGCTTCCGCTTCAATAAACTCGCCCTCAGAGGGGGTCTGCATAAAATCCTCCACTTTTAATCTGGAGGCCTTGCTGCAGAGGTTCTTCAAGGGCGCGGCATTCAATTTCCGCTGCTTGCGCAGTTTATGGACAAAATTGGAACTGAAGCCGAATTGGCTGAGTTCGTTAATTTCACCTGGATTCTCATCTTTCGGTTCAAGGGCACGTAGCACATCCGATTGACCCAATTTGCCAATAACCCGCTTATCTTTATCCAGGATTAATATGCCGCGATGTTTATATTTGGTGCGGTCGAACTCCTCCTGGGCTTTTTCCAAGGCCAGGACCGCATCAAACAGGGTAGAACCCACCGGAACCGTTGCATATTCCGACATCGGTACCATTAATTCCTTAACGCGATATTCGCTCACAGAAAACCTCCCGTCTAATATTAGTCAAGCATCCTGGTCCAGCTTCCGGCTCGTAGCACTACAGCTCGGAGAAAGGGAGGACCAAGTTTCCAATGTGTATGGGATTTCCCCCGCTGTGTCAATGGGGAAATACCGCATCATCTGCGAAATAAGGCAGGGAAGGGGTATGAATGTTTTAATCGCTGTAAAAACGGTTTCTTTGAGCGTATTTAAAAAAAATGCTGTAAAATTCCGGGGGACACAATACAAAATTTCATGGAGGTGCTTCAAAGCTAAGTTCTTGAAACCTCTCCAACCCCTTGCAGCACTGTATCAAACAACTCCTGCGTGTCCTCCTTTTCCAGACAGGAAAAAGCCACCCGAAGGTCGGTTTTGCCCAGAGCGATCAACCCCACCCCGTATTTATCCAGCAGATGGACCCGGAGGGATTCCGCATCAACGGTCTTCAGTTTCAGGCACATGAAATAGCCGGAATTAAACGGATACGCATCCCAGGCATCATTGTATTTCGGGTCGGCAAGCACGCGTTTGACCTCCATGGCCCGCACCTTCATGATCTGAAATTTCTCTTCTTTCTCCGATAAATAGCCATTCGATTGCAGTGATTTGAGGATCAGTTCCTGGCTCAGGTGCGATGCGTTGGATATGGACCCCCTGACCGCCCCTGCGGTTTTCCGTTCCAGCGCATCATAAAAAGGCCTTGAGTCCCCTTTGACGGGACAGCCGTACGTCACAAAGCCCACCCGCAATCCCCACGCAAAGTTTTCCTTGGTAGCCCCATCCAGTTTAACGGCCAGAAGATTGGGATCACGACCCATCAGCCGGGTGAAAATGGATTCCTTCAGGGGCTCTTCTTCATAGAAAAGACCAAAATAGGCGTCATCCGTAAAGGCCACCACATGGGTTCCGCCCCTGGCGATATTCTCCAGAATATCCGCTATGCCGTCCGCCTCTTGTGATGAAATCGTGTAGCCGGTGGGATTATTGGGAAAATTGAGCAGCACGATGATCTTTTTCCGTTCTTCGGCTTCTTTTTCAACACAGGTTTTAAAGGCGTTCATGTTGAAACCGCCCTGTGGGTCGAAAAAAGTATAATTTTTTATGACCGCGCCTTTTCTGACGCCAAAAATCAGATTGTAATTGCCCCACATTTTGTCGGGCAGGATAATGACATCACCCGGGTCCACCCACATGTCCGATACCACGCTCAAGGCATGGGTGATGGCGTTGCAGGTCACCGGCAGGCTGATTTTCTTTCCCATCAACGAAGGGTTTTTTCGATATATTCCTTCTTTCCAAGCCTCACGGAGGGGCATGATACCGAAAGAGGGGGCATAGGTAAGCGCTTCTCTGGGGGAAATGTTATTGAGCATGGCCATGATGGAAGGGAGAAACATGGTATCTCCTTTTTCCGTGGCCATACCGATGGTGGCATTGAATCTGTGGGCTTTTTCTTTGGCCTCAGCGCTCTGTGAAAGGATGCCTTTTGGGAAAAACAGGTTCTTGCCCACGCTGCTCAGCATATCATATACGTGAGTGTTTCCGTTCTGAATGATTCCATTGAGTTCTTTTGCGATGGGGTTCATCTCCATTGTCTTTCTCCTGACTATTCTTTTTTTAAAATTATTTCGACTATTCCTAATCGCTGAACTTCAGTTTTACAAGTAAATTGCCGGTCGCCGCTCATCACCCACCCCTTATTTACTCGTTGCTTGCCGCTGGAATCACTCCTGTTTGATATCCACGGTAATTCGCTGCCTCATCAAACGATCTCCCTTGTATATCCTCAGATCAATGCTGTTTTTTCCCTCCGGAAGTGGGCCGGGATAGAGGCCCTGACCTTCCTTATCCAGAATTTTCTCCCGCATGGGCGCAAAGGCGATCAGTTTGAGGGGAAAGAATTCCTTGTTGAAAGTACTGCCCGCCGGAATGATGGACAGTGGAATCGATTTTTTGATGGATGCGGGATCGATGTCCGGAAAAACCACCTTGCCATAGGGCTTTCCATTGAGGAGATACCGTGTCTGGTTCCAGTCAATTTTCAGGTTCCGGCCTGTCTTGTTGTCAATAAAAAGCCGGAATGACACGAAATGCTCCTTATCCCGTTTAAGGGGCGTCAGTTGAGCGTTGAAATCAGTATTTTGCACCTGTTGTGTAGCAGGGTTGCTGATCCATGTCTTTGCAGGTACGCAGGCAGCCAGAAACAACAGCAGTAAAACAACACTTCCAATTCTCATTTTTTTATCCTCCAAAAAAAATATTTACCAGCGCTCATTCCGCACATTGAAATGACCATTTTCGGAATTAGGTAACACTATTTAAAATCATAGCACTGTCGATTTTCCTGGACAAGGCTGTTTTTCCAATCCATAATACCCTTCAAATTCTATTTCTGGGAGCTGTTATGGAACGATTGAATGTCATTACTAAAAAGATCGATGTCCTTCCAATGGTAAAGTACTACATGGATCAACTTGGTATTTATGATCTTTTTGCCAAATATGTTGAAAAACCAAAGCGCTCGCTTGTTAATCCTGCCCAAATTCTTTCTATCATGGTGGCCAATATTGTGTGTGCATCGCAACCCGGCACTGGTTCAGTTGAATAGGTGATTCAATTATATCAATGGGTTAGGGCACCTTTCCACGAAGCGCGATGGTTGACATAAGCAACTGTTTTATAAGACATAATCTGGGGGGCACATCTTTTTGCCTATTCAACTGACCCGTGCCGAAATATTGACGCTATTCCGAAAATTGTTGACTGTGGACAAAAATATATGTATATGATTGTGAAATTTAGCACATAGGGATATGCTCTGGGTTCCCGTTGTTCAGTGCTTGGCCGTTTCCCAACCTGAAACGGCTAAAATTGCAGGTGAGACAAAACTTGATGCCCTCGTAAAAAGTCCGATTTTCGCCATTTTCGGCAATGAAACCTATTGATAATTTTGACGGCGGTTTCATTATCTTTGACTTTTTACGGGCCCATCAATTTTTATTCAGGCATATTTTGGATTATTGCCGCATTAACGTTCATGGAGGAGAAATGTTCTTAAAATCAAAAGGGGTTCAGCTCTGTTTGGCATTTTCGCTCGGTGTTATTGTCCTGTTATTACCCAGACCGGAAGGAACTAAATTCAAGATAACCGGTGATATGGATCAAAAACTTCTTCAGCAGATCAGCCGGCACTTTACCCTGGCCTCTGAGGAAACGGACAAAGACAAGGGATATGTTGTTGAAGCAAAAAATCCGGGGACTAAAGAGTCTACAGCGGCCTTTTTAGAAGAAACGGCCGAAGCGCTCAACATACCCGGGATCGAGGTTGACTATGTCAACGGACTATCACCCAAGGCCATGAGGTTCTTGGCCATATTGGCGGTGCTTGTCTTTCTCTTTGTCGTCGAACCCATCCCCCTTGAGATCACAGCCATTCTTATCGGTGTCTTTCTGGTCTTAATGGGCATAGCGGATGTGAAAGAGGCCTGGGCGCCCTATATGCATCCGGTGGTTATCTTTATCATGTGCTGTCTGATCTTTGCTATTTCTCTGGATAAGGCAGGGCTGACCAAGCGACTGGGGTATTTTATTGTCAAGAAGGCCGGCAACAGCGTGGTCAAGTTTACCTTTATTATTTCTATGGGGCTCGGTATCTCGTCTTCCTTCATGCATGATGCAGCCGCGTGCGCCATAGGTATCATCACCATGCTCCCGCTAATGAGGGCTGTCGGTATAGAGCCCCATACCAATACGGCAAAATTTATGATGCTGTCCCTTCCCTTTGCCTGCTCTTGTGGGGGTATGGGGACGCTCATAGGCGGTGGCCGGTGTATGGTCTCGGCCGCCTTCCTTCACGAATTTACGGGCATAGAAATCACTTTTTTTGACTGGATAAAGTACGCCATGCCGGCTGCTATTCTCACGGTGCCGGTTGCGGTGCTGATTGTCTATTTTGTGTTCAGACCCGATCCCAAATTCAAGCTCCCTGATTTTGACGAAGAAATCGGCCCCTGGACCTCCCTTGAAAAAAAGACCCTCGTTATTATAGGCCTGGCATTTCTTTCCTGGTTAACAAAGGGATTGCACGGCATGGACTATTCCGTAACGGGAATGTTGGCAGTAGCGGCCCTGGTCCTGTTCGGAATTCTGAAATGGGACGATATCCACGAAAATCTTGAATGGGGCACGGCCCTGTTCATATTTGGTGGAGGAATCTCGTTGGGCCTTGCCATGGGCTACTCGGGCGCTGCCACCTATTTCGCAAATATCTTTTTCCCCCTGGTCCAGGGGGGAGGCTGGTTGCTCCTCTTTGTGGGTGTAGGGGTTTTCGGGGCACTTGTGACAAATGCCATGGCCAATGTGGCTGCCGCGGCCCTTATATTGCCCATTGTGATCCCCATGGCCCAGTTGGAAGGGGTTGACCCCAGGGTGCTCGCGCTCTGTCTCGGAACCGCCACCTCTTTTGCCATGCTACTGGTCATCGGCTGTCCGCCCAATGCCATTGCTTACAGCTACAGGTATTTCAAGCCGGCCGATCTCACGAAAGTCGGTCTTGTGGCCACGCCGATTCTTTTGGGGATTCTGATTCTGGTTGCGGTAGTCTGGTGGAAGATATTGGGATTGGTGTAACACGGTTCTGGATTAGAGGACGATAGTACAAATGGAAAACGTACGCCTCCTTCTTGTTGACGATGAAAACGACTTCCGGCGGACCGTTGCCAAACGGCTGACGAAGCGGGGGCTGGATACGAAACAGGCGGCGAGCGGGGAAGAATGTTTAGAGATCCTCAAAAAAGATCCTGTGGATGTGGTTGTCCTGGATGTAAAAATGCCCGGCATGGACGGTATTGAGACGCTTCATCATATCAAAAAAAATCATCCTAAGACCGAAGTGATCATGCTGACCGGGCATGCCACCACTCAGGATGGCGTGAATGGCATTAAGACAGGGGCATTTGATTATCTCAGCAAGCCCATAGAGTTGGAACACCTGTTAGGCAAAATCAGGCAGGCCCATGAAAAGCTCGTCAGGGAGGAGGAAAAACAGAAAGAGGGCGACTTCAGAACCAAAATGGAACAGCAGATGATCGCCACCGAAAGATTGGCTTCTCTCGGTACCCTTGCCGCCGGGGTCGCCCATGAAATCAACAATCCTTTAGCCATTATCAAGGAATCCGCGGGCTGGATGAAATCGATCCTCAACAAAGAAGAACTTGCCCACATACCACGCAAGGGTGATTTTGAAATGGCCCTGGGCAAAATAGAAAAGGGGGTTGAAAGGGCCAGGCGGATTACCCATCAACTTTTAGGAACTGTGAAACAAACCGATTCTACCCTTTCCGAGGTGGATTTAAAGGAATTGGTGGATGAAACAGTGGGCCTGCTTCAAAAAGAGGCTATCAATAAGGATGTTAAGATTATCCAGGAGATTGATCCGGCTATTTGCGCCATATGGACCGATCCCTATAAATTGAGGCAGGTCTTAATTAATATCATAACCAATGCCATTTATGCAACCGGGTCCGGGGGCAAGATCACAATAACGCTCGAACCAATTGACGATCGGGTGGCACTCACCATACAAGACACCGGCCAGGGTATCCCCAAGGAACACCTGGAAAAGATTTTCGAGCCGTTCTTCAGTACAAAGCCCCCGGGTGAAGGGACAGGTCTTGGATTATTTGTCACCCGCAGCATTATCGAGAAATTGGGTGGGGAAATGGATGTGGAGAGCCAGTTAGGCCGGGGGACGCGATTCCGCATAAAACTTCCGAGATATCCGGATGCGGAAAGCGTGTTGGACGAAAGGTGATCTCAAAAAACGATACTTCGGATTATTTGGTTGGAATAGAGGAGGAATGGGCCATGATCAGAATACCGACAAAAGTGCTTTTGGTGGATGATGAAGAAGACTTTGTGGAAATGCTTTCTTTGAGATTGCAGGAGTCAGGAGAAAAGGTTTCTGCGGCATGTAGCGGAGAAGGATGTCTCGATACTTTAGCGAAAACCGATATCGATGTGGTTGTTTTGGATATCAAGATGCCCGGCATGGATGGTATGGAAACATTGGGTGAGATAAAAAAGCGGTTTCCATTGGTAGAGGTCATCATGCTGACGGGGCACGGCAGCGCCGAAACCGCTGTTGCGGGCATGAAACTGGGTGCCTTTGACTATCTTATGAAGCCGGCGGAATTCGAAGAATTGACCTCTAAATTACAAAGGGCCAGGAAAAGAAAAGACGAACAGGAAGAGAGAATCAGACAGGCTGAAAGCAAGCTCCTTGTCAGAAAAAGCGGCGGCGCTTTCTGACACAAAAAACAATCCTTCCTCGGTTTCTGACTCGTTGATAGAAACAAGTAAAATTCCGTGTTCCATATCCGGGTTGATAGGAGGTGTTGCAATGTTAGTAAAAAATTGGATGAGCAAGACGGTTATTACCGCTGACGTAAACGATTCAATGAACGACGTCATGTCTCTCATGAAAAAACATGGCATCGGCATGGTGCCGGTAATGAAAAACGGGGAATTGGCGGGGATTGTCACGGACAGGGATTTAAAAAGGTCCTCTGCCTCAGACGCCACTACCCTGGAGGTCCATGAGCTTCTTTTTCTAATCTCGAAGATCAAGGTCAAGGACATTATGACCAAAGATCCCATCACCGTGCCCTTTGATTTCACCGTGGAAGAGGCGGCAGAGGTCCTTATGGAGAAAAGGATATCCGGAGCGCCGGTGACGGATCCGGAAGGACGGATTGTCGGGACCATTACCAAGGGAGATCTGTTCAGGGTCTTAATCTCTCTAACCGGGGTGGGGAAAAGAGGGATTCAGTTTGCCTTTCAGGTGGAAGACCGTCCCGGAACAATCAAGGACGTTGCCGACATTATACGACATTACGGGGGCCGCATGGTAAGCATTCTGACGACCTATGAACATGTGCCCGAAGGGTACAGAAAGATCTATATCAGGATGTACGGTGTTGAGCGCGGCAAACTGCCGCAACTGGAGGATGATATCCGGAAAAAGGCCACGTTGCTCTACGTGGTGGATCATCGTGAAAACAGACGGGAAATTTTTTAGGGGGATCAATCATCTGCAGATGTCAAAATATACTCAAAATACCATAATGAGAAAGGAGGTGGTGCAAGTACACGCTTCTCAGTGGTCATGCCTATATGTGAGAGTTGGTAATTACACACAAAAATAACAACATAAGAAAAAAGGAGTTTGGTTATGTACAGGAAAATGCCAATTTTTGTTTTATCATTATTGTTAATAATCGGATTTTCAACATTTGGTTTTGCAGCCAAGGTGCCCGCTCCCAACAAAGGGGGAGACGGTTTCAAAATGGTAACTCTGGAAGAAGCAAAAAAACTTCACGAAGATGGTGCGACAGTGGTTGCATGCCACAGTCACACGACCGATTTCATGAAGGGCCATCCTTCCGGCACAATCCACATAACGTGTTTGGTTCCGAAGGATCACAAACGCATTGACATGCCGCTGAACGAAGTCGACTTTGACATAGCTCAGCTTCCAGAAGACAAAAACACCCCCATTATAACCTATTGCGCATCGGGCACATGATGGAAATCCTATCACGCCGCCAGGTTGGCGGTTACGAATGGCTACAAGAATGTTTACTGGATGAAAGACGGCATCAAGGGGTGGAAAAAAGCAGGGTATCCCACGGTAGGGGACTTGGAACTTCTTGAAGATCTCATTGCTGTGAACAAGAACGATTTTGCCGCACTAATCATCACCGAAGGGGATGCCGGAAAACTGACAAATTGCACCTTTGTCGATTTTCGAGATGAAGCGAAGTTTAAGAAAGGTCACATCAAGGGAGCCAACCACGTTGATTACGGCAATATGTTCTCAAAACCCATGATGGAGGAGTTAAATAAGAGCAACAACCTGATAATCATTCACGATGTCCCGGCGGTCGCAGGTGTCATTGCCACGACGCTGAAACTTATGGATTATCCGGATGTGTATATTCTCAAATAGCTATTGGGGAAAAATCGCTCACTAATCATATAGGCATGACCGTTTTTTATCCAATACAACCTGGTACCTTTCTGAAAAATAGATATTGGGGAGAAGAGTGGCCCTTAGTCCGGTTCTCCTCCTTTCCGGACCTCTCTCTTTGCCCCGGCTTATACCCTCCTCCCCCTCTTTATACGGCGCCTCTCCTTTTCGTGGCAACAACTTCTGCGGCCTTGATAAAAGGATAGGCCGTTGGGGGCCCGGTCAAGAGCGGTTGGGTCCCGATCTGCGTTGTTAAAATAGAATCTACGGTCATTCTATTCTGGATGGCGAGTCCTATGAGATTAATCAACTCTCCGGTGCTCGATCCACCGATTACTTCGCCGCCCAGTATAACGCCTGACTCCCGGGCAACCACCAATTTTACCAATTGGTTATGGGTTCCAGGCAACGTACCGGGATGCTTGTCAATCCCCTCAAAGGTCCCGGTAATAAAATCAAAGCCCCTCTCTCTTGCCAGATTCTCGGTCACCCCTGCTGCTCCAAAACCTGTGTCTCCAATGGCGGTACAACATATGGCGATGGTTCCGCCGAACACTTTTACAGGCGAGAGCTTGAACAAATTCATTCCTGCAACCCTCGCTTCCGCACAGGCAGTGGAAGCCAACATGATGCCCCGCTGCTTTCTTGTGAGAAAGCTTCTTTTTTCGGCGCAATCTCCCACGGCAAAAATATCCGGGTTGTTCGTCCTCATGTATTCGTCCACACTGATAAATCCGAGCTCATTGATCTTTAGCCCCAAGTTTTCAGCAAGGGCAATATTGGGTTGATAACCCATGGACAAAATGACCGCATCGGCTTCGAGATCCTTTCCGCTGCTCAACAATACGCTGTGAACCTTTTTTTCTCCCAATATCTCTTTTACCCCATCGCCGGCTATGAGGTTTACGCCTCTCGATAACAATATTTGTTCCGCCCTAATCGTTAATTCTTCATCAAACGCAAGGAGTAAAATATGCGGCAAAACTTCCACCAGGGTCACATCTTTGCCGAGTTTATTGATTTCATCAGCCATTTCCACACCGATGAACCCGCCCCCGATGGTGACCACCTTTTTGCATTCAAGCAGTCTCGCTTTAATCTGATCAAGGTAATCCTTATCCTTGGGGATTAGAAATACATTCTCAAGGTCTGACCCTTTTAACCATTTGGGACGTACCGGTGTGGAGCCGGTTGCCAAGACAAGTTTTTCAAAATGGATATCCGTACCGTCCCCGGTTCTGCAAACCTTGCTATCCCGATCTATGGAAATCACTTCGTCGACTTTCAGCCTGACTTTGCTATTGATCAAAACGGTATCAGGCACTGCGTCTTGATCGCTATTGTCTAGAGATCCAAAGATATACGGAATGCCACAGGGAACAAGCACTTGCTTTTCTTTACGGATAAGCAAAAAGTCCTTATCCGGATAAAAAGATTTCCCCGTAGTGGCAGCGACAATTCCTGCCGCACTCCCACCAACAACCAGAACATCTGTTTTTTCCACGAACATAACCTCCATTATTCTTGTTAATTTAAAAAAAATACCGTACGTTGAAAGCGTACGCTAAGATGGACTGGGTTGTCAAGACCGGTCTGCCGGGATTTTCTTGCGGTCGGGACTGCGCAGTCTCAGTCATCCTCCTTTCCGGCGTCAATCCATGTTGCCACCTAAAATCTTCGAGATTCACCCCGCCCAACTGGAACAGCAAGAGTTGTGCCATAGGAAAAAGAGGTGTATCACCCTATTCAATTATTCAATTAGATGAATTATCATATAACGATAGAATATCAGACCCGTTATTGCTTCTTATGGTATGTTGGGCAGACTTTAAGGTTATGACTTCAGATTGTCAGGGAATTTTACAGATTGTAAAATCCGGCGATTGACACAAGCCGGGACCATTTAGAAAAACTCTCGTTCGCATTCCTGAATTTTACCAGTGTTTACAAGGGGTTATGCTGGCTCCGAGCCCCTTCGCGGATTTTGGCACATCTATTGCTGGCTAAGAGACAGGGGGATCAATGTTAACCCATAAAAATAAAAAAGGGGGGATCAATGTTAACCCATAAAAAATATATATCCATTAAGGTCAATGATGAGAAGCTCAAGACCCGTAGCAAGGAATTGGCGATTCTCCTTGAGATGAGCAGTTACTTGGCCGCTTCACTGACCACGGAAGGCCTTTTTGAGGGGGCGCTTTCCAGGGTCCTTGAGCATTTTAATCTCGAAGCAGGCCGGATATATCTCCTGAATGAGATCGGGCAATATCTCTATCTTGTCGCCCATCAAGGGATAGAGTCCCGCGGTCTGGAACGGGTCAGTATCAATGAAGGCTTTACGGGAAAAGCGGCGCGGACCCAGTCGTTCATCGCCCAACATGTTTCTGATCTGGAAGACAGGAAAAGGGTAGCGCTTCTTTTAGACAAGGGTTTTAATGTGGTGCTGTGCGTGCCTTTGATTACCATGGGCAAGGTCCGAGGGGTTATGAATTTAGCTTCAAGCAAGGAGATTCAGCTTGACCAGGGCAAGATTGACCTCTTCACGACCATAGGGAATCAGATCGCTGTGGCTGCGGACAACGTCAGACTTTATGCTGATTTGGAGGCCCAAATCGGGACACTTAGAGAAAAGAAAGAAGTGATTAAATTTTTTGCCTATTCGGTTTCCCACGATCTAAAGAGCCCGGCAGTGGCTCTTTACGCCCTTACAAAACGTCTTAACGAAAAATATGCCCATATTCTAGATGAGAAAGGGAAGGAACATTGTCGTCAAATCTTGAGGACCGCGGAGCGGGTGGTGGCCCTTGTGGAACAGCTCAATAGATATATTGTTGCAAAAGAAACCCCATTTAATTTTGAAAGGATTGGGGGCAAAGAGATCACCCGGGCCATCAGAGACGAATTCTCAGACAGGCTGAAACAGCATCAGGTAAGGTGGTCGGAACCTGACGACCTGCCGGAGATCGTAGCAGATAGATTAGCCCTTTTACGCGTGTTCGGAAACCTGCTTGACAATGCTCTGAAATATGGCGGCAATGATCTCTCGGAGATTAAAATAGGGTACGAGGCAAACGAAAATCACCACATTTTCTCCATCAGTGATGACGGCATCGGCATAAAGGTAAAAGATAGCGAAAAGATATTTGGTCTTTTTCAGAGAAACGAAACGTCAATGGGGATCGCCGGTTCCGGTCTTGGATTGGCGATTGTTAAAGAAATATTAAAAAGGCATCAAGGCCGTATCCAGCTGGATACTACGGCGGAAAAAGGGACGAAATTTTTCGTCTCAATTTCTAAGGACCTGGAGCCAAACAGTTAGATTGACGATTTCCTTACACGAGACTGCATGTTATGGGGCATGGGGATATCCTTTGGAAAATGAAAATCGATTTGCTATCTTGATAGCGGATCGGAATCCTAATGTGAGAGAGTTCCTGAAGCGAGAGATGATGGCAAAAGGCTACAGGGTCCGGCTGGCAAAGGACAGCCGGGAAGTTTTGAAATGGGTCTTCAGCCGAGCGCCCCTTGACCTTCTCATATTGGACCCGGATCTGCCGGGTACGGAAGAAACGGAACTGTTCAAGCAAATCAGTGACCGGATTCCCCAGCTACCGGTGGTGATTCATTCTTTTCAGGGGGATTATGCCCACTATCCGGAAACCTTAAGCACTGCGGTCTTTGTGGAAAAACAGGGAAACAGTATCGAGTATCTTAAAAAAGTGGTATCAGAAATGCTGAGTCATGCGTAAATCTTGACCGTTCTCCCGGGTCCATACCCGGACCCGTCTGTATAAAAATATCTTGACAATCTATCTGAAACAGGCTCTTTTTAACCCCTATTAGACAACTGAACCTTCGAACGGTTACAATAAATGTGATTAGGCTGCGCACACGCATATATCTGCTTTTGACCTCTCTGGTACTGGTTACCATAATGGGTGGCCTTGTAATGGTATGGTACACCTACCGAATGGAGGGGCTTCTAACCAACATTATCTCCAAGAATATAGCGACCTTTTATGCCGCAGAAGGCTTGGAGATTGCGCTTGTGAATCAGAAGGGGTTTGTTTCGTACTATTTTTTGGATGGTGATCCGGATTGGCTCAGGCAATTGGGGGAATACCGTCAGGTTTTTAAGGAGCGACTCAAAGAAGCAAAGACCCTGTTTCAGAATGAACCTCAAATGGAGGCCATTGCGAAGATCGAAGCGGAATATGAGCATTATGTTCTCTTGAAGGACCAGGTTATTTTGCATTATAAAAAGGGGGATCGTGAAACAGGCGCCAGGCTTCATAAAAAGACGCGAAACCGCTTTTTCAGAATTCTCGATCTCTGCGAAGAATATAAGGGGCTTCACAGGGAGGCGATCGAACAGGCCAGGGACAAAAGCTTCCAGCAGGCCCGAAACCTCAGGCTTGTTGCCGGAGCAGCCATATTAGCCGTCCTGATTTTAGGCGTGCTGCTGGCCTTTGTTTTGACGAAACAGATCCTGATTCCCATCCGCAGGTTGGCTTTGGAGGCGGACAGGCATGTTCAGCCGACCGGCGCCGGAGATGAAGTCAATATCTTGAGCCAAAGGGTGCATGGTTTGATCAAAGACGCAGACCATACGCAGGCGGCACTTCAAAAAAGCCGGGAGACCCTCCTGCAGGCGGAAAAGATGGCATCGGTAGGGAAACTGTCAGCAGGAATGGCCCACAGTGTTCGCAACCCCCTTACTTCCGTGAAAATGCGTCTCTTTTCTCTTAACAGAGCGCTTGAACTCTCCCCCACCCAAAGGGATGATTTCGAGGTGATTTCCCAAGAAATCCGCCACATCGATACGATTGTGCAGAACTTCCTTGAGTTTTCCCGCCCGCCCAAGCTCAAGACACAAAAAATCAGCCCGTCAGAGATTGTAGACCTGGTCCTCCAACTGCTTCGACACCGCCTTGAATCCTACAACGTGGCGGTAACCGTCAGTCGTCAGGCGACCCTCCCTGAAGTCCAGGTGGATCCGGAACAGTTGAAAGAGGTGCTGATCAATCTTTTAGAAAATGCCTGCGAGGCAATGGAAGGGGGCGGCGCCATTGTTATCCATGAGGAAGAAGGCTTTAGAGACCCTTATGGGCCTGCGGTTGTCATCCGGGTAACCGACACCGGACCGGGGATTCAAACGTCAATCCGGGAAAAGGTCTTTCAACCCTTTTTCACCACCCGGGAGGAAGGGACAGGCCTGGGCCTGAGCATCGCCTGCAGGATCATAGAAGGTCATGGGGGGAGCTTGGAGTTGATATCTGAGAGGGGCAAGGGAACAACCTTTGTGATCACCCTGCCCATAAAGGAGCCTTAACCTTGAGCACTATCCTGATTATTGATGACGACGACCCGTTGCGGACCAGTTTCCAGAGACTTCTTAAGGAAGAGGGCTATTGGGTTGACAGCGCCCCATCCGGTGAAACAGGTCTCAACCTGATGAAATCGAAAATCCCGGATCTGGTTATTCTGGATATGCGATTGCCCGGAATGAACGGCCTCGAAACTTTTAGACGCATCCATGCCATCGAGCCCAAACTCCCTGTTATTATCATGACGGCCTTCGGGACCACCGAAACCGCCATCGAAGCCACAAAGATGGGGGCCTTTGATTACATTCTCAAACCTTTTGATATCCCTGAAATGTTAGGTATCATAAGACAGGCTCTGGAAGCGGGACGATTTATGCGTTCGCCGGTAGATATGAACGCCGCGCCCGACAATGCATCAAAAGAGGCCATAATCGGCCGCAGCAAACCTATGCAGGATGTTTACAAGGCTATCGGACGGGTATCCCCCACCGACGCAACGGTGCTAATACGGGGTGAATCGGGGACAGGGAAGGAACTGGCGGCCAGGGCCGTATATCAGCACAGCCTCCGGGCGGAAAAGCCGTTTCTTATCATCAACTGTGTGGCTATCCCCGAGAACCTGCTGGAAAGTGAGCTTTTCGGATACGAAAAAGGGGCCTTCACCGGTGCATCCCACCGGCGTGTGGGAAAGATTGAACAGGCAGACGGCGGTACGGTATTCCTGGACGAAATCGGCGACATGCCGTCCAGCATACAGGCCAAAATATTGCGGCTCCTCCAGGAAAAAAGCATCGAGCGCTTAGGTGGCAGGGACACAATTCCGGTGGATGTGCGGATTATTGCAGCGACCAATCGGAATTTGGAAAGAGCCCTTTCCGAAGGCCGCTTTCGTGAAGACCTCTACTACCGCCTCAAGGTCGTCACCATCTCGCTCCCTCCCCTTCGAGAACGGCCCGACGATATCCCGCTCTTGATAGAATATTTCCTAGCCAGGTCTGCCGCAGACTTCAGCATGGAAAACCCCGGAATTACAGAGGAAGCCATTTCGGCCCTGAAAGATTATTCATGGCCGGGCAATGTGAGGGAGATCGGCAATACCCTGCAGAAGGCATTGATATTTAACAGGGGTGCTCCCGTTCGACCTGAGGACATCGTCCAAGCCATCAGTGGTACGGAGGCGGATAATGAAACAACAGAAGAAACCATCACCAAATGGGCACATGAGGCCCTTACCTCAAAGGGTACGGCGAACCTGTTTGATTCATGCATGAACAGGTTTGCCGCTATTCTGATCAGCGAGGCGCTCAACCTTACAGGCGGCAATCGGTCCCGTGCGGCCAAACTCTTAGGCCTTTCAAGACCCACCCTTCATTCCAAAATTGAAAAATTCGGCCTCAAATTCGAAACGTCGGTCACAGGAAAAATTCGGGGGACACCATAGTAAGTTGTTTATATCCCCTTTTTTCCATGCGAAAATTCCGGGTAACGAACCAAGGATTGTGGCCGCATGAAGAACCTCGGATGTTGCAGGGGTCGATGCCTTGTAGCTTTTGATCCAAAATAGAGTATCGGGCATTTGTGCCATAAGGATGGATAGGGATGGCAAACAACCGTTTTTTTCTTGAAGCAGATTCCTTGCGTCTCAGCTTTGGCAAGTTGAACGCCCTTACCAACGTGAGTTTCGGATTGAGAAAAGGTGAGATCCTGGGTATTATCGGCCCTAATGGGGCCGGTAAAACCTGTCTTTTAAACTGCATAAGCGGTTTCTACATCCCGCAGAAGGGTAAAATTCGCTTTAAAGGAAAGGATCTTATCAAGACCCCACCCCACAAGATTCCCCCGCTGGGTATCTCCCGCACATTCCAAAACGTAGAATTGTATACCGGCCTCAGCACACTTGACAATCTCCTGGCCGCAAGGCATATGTTGATCGATTATGGGGTATTGTCCGCCATTTTTCATTTTGGAAAATCAAAACGCGAAGAGGTTTACCACCGGAGAAAAATAGAGGATATTATTAAACTATTGGAAATAGAAAATATCAGGGACCATCCCGTGGGTTCTCTCCCTTACGGACTGCGCAAAAGGGTCGAATTGGGTAGGGCGCTGGTTCAAGAGCCTGAAATACTACTTCTGGATGAACCCATGTCCGGGATGAATGTTGAAGAAAAGGAGGACATGGCTCGGTTTATTCTCGATGTAAATGAACTGAATGGGATCAGTGTTATTATGATCGAACATGATATGGGTGTGGTGATGGATATCACGAGCAGGATCATTGTCCTCGATTTCGGAACAAAAATAGCCGAAGGCACGCCCGCCGAAATCCAGAATAACCCGAATGTCATAAAAGCATATTTAGGGGATGGGTAAGGGTGGTATGGAATGAATATACCTGGCGCGATGTGTACGATCACGTCAGAAAAATCTCATAGGGTCTGTTATCTCTCGGGTTCAGGGAAAGCGATAAGATTACCATTCTCGGCGATAATGACCCTGAAAGGGGGCCTTCACCGGTGCATCCCACCGGCGTGTGGGAAAGATTGAACAGGCAGACGGCGGTACGGTATTCCTGGACGAAATCGGCGGCATGCCGTTCAGCATACAGGCCTAGATGGATTTGATCAGGCAACCGGAAAACAAGTTGACAAAGGTCCATACGATCTTATCAACTTCTTTGTTCAGCAGCTCGAAATCCGCATTGGGCTGATGCTTTTTCACAAAGGCACGGGCTTCCTTGGCCTCGGGACCGGTCTTATACTCACCGTAAACCACTTCGCCATTGTCCACATACTTGTCGGTGATGATCATGGGGTTTCTCACCCATTCGCCATCCACCTTCAAAACCGGAACAACCTTGTTGATAAGGGTTTCAGCTTTCATTTCATAGGCGAACCACATTTCACAGGAAACACAGTTACGGGTATTTCAGTTTTTCCAGTTTTCCCAGCGCAACCTCACCTGTTTCCCTATTTCGTAAGGTGAGCTGAACCATCCGCCAGGTTTGGATTTTTTCAGGTACTGCCATTTTTATCCTCCTTAGGGAACTTCCAAAAAATAATCTACGCATCCTGCTTGCCCTTTTGCCCGTTTTCTACGTTGTGATAACAGGCACATAGCTCACTATGCACCTGCCATCACGCCTTGAAAACGAACAAAAGTTCTGCACGATATGCGTATATTATTTTCTTCCAGTTCCCTTATTGCTGGCTAAGTGATTATCACCCCGGCCCTTAAGGTATATAGAGCATTTCATATATAAATAATAAGCTTCATATATGATACGATAAGCTGAAAAAATCCGAATCCTTCAAAATAACCGCCGACATGCATTGACAATATGGAAATTTTACAAGAAATATAAAGTAGTTGAATATACGATTCGTTATGCAATAATCCAGGAGTGCTCTATCGCTGCTTTAATTTTAAGGGAGCGTCTTGGAAAAAAAATAAAAAAGCTTGACATCAAGAATCTGTTTAAAGTAAAAATGTTTCTAATATGAAAATAATAAATTCACATATGAAAAATAATAGCAAGCAGTTCGCCCCGGCTTTGACAAGGGGGCTGACGGTCGTCGAAGCCCTGTCCCAAGATCCGTACGAAATGAATATGTCGGAGTTGTCCGAGGTCTTGGACATTCCAAAGGCGTCTTTATGGCGCATTTTAACGGTATTGACGGAGAGGGAGTATGTCATTTTGGATAAGAAGAGACATACTTACCGTCTCGGGTTCAAACTTATGTATATGGGGAGCGCCTTACTTGCCGGCGCCCACTTTAAATCACAAGCGAGGGATTATCTCAAACGGTTGGCACGGGAAACAGGGGAAACCACAGAGCTGGACGTGCGAGTTAGAGATCAATTGGTTGTGGTCGATCAGGTGACCGGGCCAAATGCTGTCTACCTCTATACCCATCCGGGTAGCGCCATGCCCTATTTCCATACCACGGCTCCGGGAAAGATCTATTTGTCCCACATGAACCGGTCGAGAATGCGCTCCGCCGTGAAAAAATTGGGTCTTCCAAAGCTTACGGCACATACGATCCAGGACCTTGAACAGTTAGAGAAAGAAATGGAAAAAATCATGATTGATGGTTATGCCGTGGATGTTGAGGAAATGCGGGAGGGAATCGGTCGGGTTGCCGCTCCTGTTTATGATGAATCAAACAACATAAAGGCCTGTCTGGCCATTGTTTGTCCCGCATTCAGACTTAATGAACAGAACAGGAAATATGAATACGGTGTTAGCGTTAAGGCAGTTGCAACTGAATTGAGTGGGAATTTTGGAGGGCTTTAATCCGTCATGATCGAATTAGATGAATATGAAAAGATAATGCTTGATAACGTAAGAAAAATGGTAAAGGAGCGAATCAAGCCGTTGGCGGCCCAGATCGATAAAGAAGGTGAGTTCCGGTGGGATGTCGCCCAATTATTGGCGGAGATGGGCTTGCTTCAGTTGTATCTCCCTGTCGAATACGGGGGGATTGAGAAAAACCGATGCCTGATGTTCTCTCTCTGCGTGGAAGAGGTAGCCAAGGCGTGTGCGTCCTCGGCACTGAACGTTATTATCCAGGCCGTTGGCAGTTTCCCTATTATTCATGCAAGTACGCCGGAGCAAAAGGAGCGATTTTTTCCCCGTTTAGCGACGGGAAAGGAACTGGTCGCTTATCTGGTAACGGAACCTCAGGCCGGATCCGACGTACGCGGCATTGGGACTACAGCCAAAAAAGAGGGGGATTTCTATATTCTGAATGGACGGAAATGCTTTGCAACAAACGGGGGAGTTGCTTCTCTATCCACGGTTCTGTGTCGAACGGCAGAAGATGAAACAAGTTTTTTTGCTTTGGATATGGACTCTCAAGGCGTAACATTAGGTAAAAAGGAAGACAAGTTGGGTTTTCGCGGCAGCAACACGCAGGAGATCATTTTGGAGGATGTTGCCGTCCCCGCAGAAAATCTTTTGGGGAAGGAGGGGGAAGGCTTTAAGATCTCCATGCAGGATTTTGATATGTCTCGGCCCGGGATAGCCGGGTTGGCGCTTGGAATTGCCGAAGCAGCCATTGATGAGGCCGTTGAATACGCCTGCCAAAGATACACATTTGGAGAACCGCTGATGAAGCATCAATCTATTGAATTCATGATTGCGGACGCCTGCACATTTATTGAGGCGGGGCGGGGACTGATGATCCGGGCGGCGCAGCTTAGAGATCAGGGCAAACGGAATACAAAATTGGCGTCCATGGCGAAATATTTCTGCAGCGATGCAGCCATGAAAATAACAACCGATGTGATCCAGATCTTCGGGGGGTATGGCTACTGCAAAGATTTTCCGGTAGAGAGGATGTTTCGCGATGCAAAGTTAACACAGATCTTCGAGGGCGCAAATCAGATTCAAAGGATGGTGGTAGGGCGCGAAATTATCAGGGAAGGGGGGGGATCGCTTTAGCTTTCTCCGGCTAACGAACCGTGGATCGTGTGCGTATGACCTCGGATGTTGTAATGATCGATTCCTCGCAGTTTTTGATTCAAAACAGAATATAGGGCAATGGTCCCATAAGGATGGATAGGGATGGCAGACAGCCGGTTTTTTCTTGAAGCGGATTCCCTGAATCTCAGCTTTGGCAAGTTGAGGGCACTTACCGACGTGAGTTTCGGATTGAGAAAAGGTGAGATCCTGGGTATTATCGGTCCTAACGGGGCCGGTAAAACCTGCCTTTTAAACTGCATAAGCGGTTTCTACCTCCCGCAAGAGGGCGAAATACTGTTCAAGGGAAAGGATCTTGTGAAGACCCCTCCTCACAAGATCCCACCGTTGGGTATCTCCCGCACATTCCAAAACGTAGAGCTGTATACCGGCCTCAGCACGCTGGACAATCTTCTGGCCGCAAGGCATATGCTGATCGACTATGGGGTATTATCCGCCATCTTTCATTTTGGAAAATCAAGACGGGAAGAGATTGCCCATCGGAGAAAAATTGAGGATATCATCAAAATATTGGAAATTGAGGATATCAGGGACCATCCCGTGGGTTCTCTCCCGTACGGACTCCGAAAAAGGGTCGAATTGGGTAGAGCGCTTGTTCAAGAGCCTGAAATACTACTTCTGGATGAACCCATGGCCGGGATGAATGTCGAAGAAAAGGAGGACATGGCCCGGTTTATTATCGATGTCAATGAACTGAACGGAACCAGCATTGTGATGATAGAGCACGATATGGGTGTGGTGATGGATATAACCAACAGAATCGTAGTCCTCGATTTCGGAACGAAGATATCCGAAGGTACGCCCGCCGAAGTCCAAAATGACCCGAATGTTATAAAAGCATATTTAGGGAATGGGTAAGGGTAATATGGAGAAGGCAACATTGGATACGATCCCCAAGCTCCTGAGGTATCGGGCCGGAGAAAATGGTCAAAACAACATCGCCATGCGAAAAAAAGACTATGGCATATGGAATGAATATACATGGCAGGATGTATACGATCATGTCAGAAAAATCGCATATGGTCTGTTGTCTCTCGGGTTCAGGAAAGGCGATAAGATTACCATTCTCGGTGACAATGACCCTGAATGGTACTGGGGAGAATGGGCGGCCCAGTGCCTCGGGGGTGCTGCCATCGGCGTTTATATTGATTGTGTTCCTTCAGAAGTCAAGTACTACGTTGAGCATTCGGATTCCACCTTTATTCTTGCAAGAGACCAGGAGCAGGTGGATAAAGCCCTGGCCATTTTCGACGAACTGCCGAAACTAAAGACCGTGATTTATTGGGATCCCAGGGGGTTATGGTTCTATGACCAGCCCTTTGTGATGGACATGACCAAGCTTGAAGAACTGGGAGAGCGGTTCTCAAAGGACCATGACGGTGTTTTTGAAGAAAGTATTGCGAAAGGAAAAGAAGACGACATCGCCGTCTTTTGCTATACTTCGGGTACGACCGGGCTTCCAAAGGGGGCCATGCTTACCCATAGAAACTTGCTCTACGCCGTCAGCGCCTTGCGACAATATAATGAATTCCTCGCTTCGGATGATTATCTATCTTATATCTCTCCGGCCTGGGTTACGGAACAGATGATCGGTTTGGCGGGCGGTGTGTCCATACCGTTTGTGCTCAATTTTCCTGAAAAACCCGAAACCGTTCAGACGGACATAAGAGACATTGCTCCCAATGTTATTTTTTATGGGGCGCGCCTTTGGGAAAGCCTGGCCTCAACCATTCAGGTAAAGATTACGGACAGCACCTGGGCAAAGATTTATTGCTACGAAATGGCGTCAAAAATAAGTCATAAAATATTGGATCAAAGGGAAAAGAAGAAGAGGGTGGGGACAGTGTTGAAGATCCTCGGAAGACTGAGTGATTTTTTCGTCTTCCGCCCGCTCAGAGACCGAATCGGTTTCGTCCGATGCAAGGTGGGTTACACGGCCGGAGCCGCCATCAGCCCCGACATGATGAGGCTCTTTCATGCCATCGGGATCAACGTAAAGAATCTCTATGGTTCCACCGAGTCAAGTCTTGTCTCCCTGCATAGAGATGACGACGTTCGGTATGAGACCGTCGGTGTTCCTTTTGACGGCTGCCGGGTGAAAATCTCCGATGCCAGCGAGATCCTTGTAAAAAACGAAGGCGTTTTTGTCGGCTACTACAAGAATCCCGAGGCAACGGCAAAAGTCCTGAAAGATGGGTATTACCACACGGATGATGCAGGGCTTTTGGACAACGGGCACCTCATCTATCTGGATCGAATGAATGAAATGATCAACCTCCCTGATGGAAACAAATTCGCCCCACAGTATACGGAGATCAGACTGAGGTTCAGCCCCTATATCAAAGACGTCATGGTTTTTGGCGGGGCCGGCAAGTCTTTTGTTTCCGCCATACTCAATATGGACTATGAAAATGTGGGAAAATGGGCTGAAAAAAGGAAACTTTCCTACACGACTTACACGGATCTCTCCCAAAAAAAGGAGGTGCGCAGTCTCCTTGGCGGAATTGTGGAAGAAGTAAACGGCGTACTCCCTGAATATAGTCGTGTCAAAGCATTTGTCAGTTTGCACAAGGAGTTTGATGCGGACGAGGCGGAATTGACCCGGACCAGAAAATTGAAACGGAAACCGATCGAAGAACGATACGCGGATGTTCTTGAAGGGATGTACGAGAAGAAGGACCGCATCAAGGTGAAAAGCCAAGTGGCATACAGGGATGGACGGGTTGGAACGGTAAAAACGGAGCTTCACGTAAACTTCATGGAGAACTTCGGCGCGTAGTTAACCGCCCTGCCAAACCCGAAAGCGGCAACGGAAAGAGAGGTAAAACAAAACATGTGGCGACCGTCAGGAATATTTAACGTGAGGTATGAGCAGGATCGTTCGGTCATTCGGACGAGGGCTCAATGGACCGCATTGGCTGTCTTTCTTTTTCTTGTTGCCATGGCGCCGTTCTTTTTTGCAAATAACTATCTATTGAGTATCCTTATCCTCACAATTATTACCATCATATCCCTCCAGGGTCTTAATTTCATCCTCGGCATGTGTGGGCAGATATCGGTGGGGCATTCCGCCTTCATGGCCATCGGCGCCTACAGCACCACCATTTTCATGGAAAGACTCGGATTCCCCTTTATCTTGTCACTGCCGTGTGCCGGGTTAAGCGCCGCCCTCATAGGCATGATATTCGGCATGCCATCATTGAGGGTGAAGGGTTTTTATCTCGCTTTGGCCACGCTTGCAGCCCAACATCTGATTCATTGGGGCCTCTTGAACGGAGGTGAACTGACCGGCAATATTTATGGCCTCAGCGTTCCTCCTGCCTCGATTGGTGGGTTTGTGTTGGATACCGACCGCAGCTATTTTATATTTTGCATGCTTATGCTTCTTTTAATGTGCTATTTTGGGAAAAACCTGGAGAGGAGCAAGATCGGCCGGGCATTTGTTGCAGTCAGAGATAACGACCTGGCGGCAGAGATTATGGGCATTAATATCTTCAGATATAAATTGCTGGCATTTTCCATCGGCTCTTTTTATGCGGGTATTGCCGGGGCCTTGTGGGCGCATTATCTCCTTCAAATCCATCCGTCCCATTTTACAATGATGGATTCCATATGGTACCTCGGCTTTTTGGTGGTTGGGGGCCTTGGCAGTGCCATGGGGCCGATTTTCGGCGGGATTATGTATATTGGACTCAAAGAGGTCGTGGCGCTCATTACACCGTCTTTGGGTAGCCTGTTCCCAAGCATCTCCACCAATATCTTCTCGGGCTTGGCGCTGATATTTTATGCTCTGGTCGTCATTATTTTTCTACTTTTTGAACCGAGAGGCGTAAACAGGCAATTCAATCTGTTAAAATCGTATTATCGGCTTTGGCCGTTTGCATATTAATCGTTAACCCTATAATTCAGAAGGAGGATATGGAATGGGAAGTAGAAAAAATTCGATCGGCAGGTTGGGCATTATACTCGTCGGAGTATTGTTTACCATGACGGCATTCGGATCCCCCGTCGTGGCAAAGGAAATAAAGATAGGCGTATTCGGAGATGTTACGGGGCCGATTGCCTTTACGGGCCAGCAGTTCTGGAAAGGTTATAGCGATTATTTTAAATGGATTGAAAAACACGACCCCATCCCCGGGATAACCGTTAAACTCTTGATGGAAGATACGGCATATGACCCTAAACGATACCTGCCCGTTCTAAAAAAGTTCGCAGCGAAAGGCATCAGCGTGGGATACATCATGGGAACCATGGGAACCATGACCATGGACAAGCAACTGCGAAAGCTGAAAATCCCCTGTGTCAGCGAAGGCTCCGGATATCCCCGGGCCCTGAAACCGCCAGGATATATTTTTTTGTTACGCCCTCTTTATCCTGATTTTCTTGCCGCCGCCTGCATCCACTATATGGATTTATGGAAAAAGGCCGGGAATAAAGAAAAGCCGAAGCTAATGGAAATTACCTGGGACGTTCCCTACGGGAGGGGCTGCATCAAACTGGGAGAACCATGGGCGGAGAAATACGGTTTTGAGGTGCTTCCTTACCAGCTTTTCAGCGGTCAGCCCAACGATCTGAGCACCCAGCTCCTGAGGGCAAAGAAATTGGGTGCGGATCTCATCTATTCGAACCACCTGGAGGGACATCAGGCGGTATTGCTGAAAGATGCCGGAAGGCTTGGATTACTGGACAAGATGCAGTTTTGCGGCGGATCTGAAAGCCGGGGAAAGCAGCTGAACGAACTAGCCGGCAAAGCGGCCGAAGGCGCATGGTCCGTGAGCCATTTCGTGGATTG
>Ga0209633_10001342_pt1 | contig 25527 bp, 21 predicted proteins | sample Cruoilmetagenom1_FD_187290 | JGI IMG/M metagenome (GOLD analysis project Ga0209633, IMG submission 187290) | Oil polluted marine microbial communities from Coal Oil Point, Santa Barbara, California, USA - Sample 1 (SPAdes) (version 2) | ecosystem: Environmental > Aquatic > Marine > Oil seeps ...
TTACGAAGCCAGCGGATGCCTGCAGCGCCGAATTGCGGTGTTAAAGGAGTGGCTTCAGAATCCCATACTTTTAAGGCGGGATGATAATGCAGAGTATCGTGCTGTGATTGAGATAGATCTTGCAGAGATTACAGAACCGATTCTTGCCTGTCCCAATGACCCTGATGATGTAAAGGTGCTGAGTGAAGTTGCAGGTACCGCAATTGATGAGGCGTTTATCGGCTCATGTATGACCCATCTGAGTCATCTTCGTGCAGCAGCACGGTTACTCGAAGATGGATACGCAGAAAGCCGGATCTGGCTTGCCCCTTCTACCCGGCTCGACCGCGATATTATAAAAAGAGAAGGGAGCATGAGTGTCTTTGCCCAGGCCGGGTGTCGTGTTGAGATTCCCGGCTGCAGCCTCTGTATGGGTAATCAGGCACGGGTACGACCGGGGAGCACAGTTATTTCCACCTCGACCCGTAACTTTGATAACAGGCTTGGCGACGGTACAAAGGTCTTTCTTGCCTCCACGGAACTCACTGCCATAAGTGGCATGCTGGGCAGAATTCCGGGGGTTGAAGAATATTTTAAGATATACAAGTCTACTTAAAGATATCCCTTCTGTGGTTAAGTGCAGGAAAGGTAGTTCTGATTTGGTGGAGTGTGGCAAGGTCGATTTCTGCGGTGAGAGTGTGGACACCATCCGGGGCCTGGGCCGTCACTATACCCCATGGATTGATGACCATGGTTCTGCCATAGCATATATTATCCGGTGGGCTGGTTCCGTACTGGCCTGCCGCCACCACCCAGCAGAGATTTTCCACGGCACGCGCCCGCAGAAGGAGCTCCCAGTGGTCCCTGCCTGTCTGCATGGTAAAGGCCGCCGGCAGAAGAATAACATTTGCTCCCATTTCACTTAATTTTCTAAACATTTCCGGGAATCGCAAGTCATAACAGGTACTCATGCCGAAGGTGAGATCGTCTATTGCGAAGGTCGCAACAGTATCACCCGGTGTTATGGTTTCAGATTCCAGATATCTTTTTCCTCCCGGGATTTCCACATCAAAGAGATGGATTTTTCTGTATTTTGCGATGATCTCGCCAGCCGGATTAAAGACTATTCCGGTATTGAATATATGATCCCCATCCCTTTCCAGAAAACTGCCGATATGAATGTGCAGTTGATGTTTTACGGCCTTCTCCCTAATCATATCCAGACTGGGTGAAGAGCTGACAGGTTCCGCATTGTCAGCCATCTGTGTTTCCGGCCCCAGAAAATTGAAATATTCAGGGAGCATAACCAGTGAAACATCGCAGTCGGCCAGTTCCCTGATCATGGTGTCGGCAGTAGCCAGGTTATCTGGTTTTTTGTCCCCGGTATTCATTTGTCCCAGTCCAATTCTCATAATCTTAGATCCCTATCAAATTATAATTCTTCTTTTTTGGGAATGGAATCAGCGGCACCCTGTCTTGTTACGCATATAGCAGCGGCCCGGCTGGCTGTACGCAGGCACTTTTCCACCGGTTGGCCGGCAACAAGTTCTGCGACAAAATAGCCGACAAAAGTATCTCCGGCCCCTGTTGTGTCCAGAGCAGTCACTTTCTCCGCATGCACAAACAGTTTCTTGCCAGCATCTGTATAGTAGACGCCGTTTTCCCCCAAGGTGAGGAGTATTGCTGCATCCGGGAAAGTGGCGAGCATACTGGATATGATATGTTCCGGTTCTGTCTCTCCCGTAAAGATTTCTCCTTCAATTTCGTTCATAATAAAATATTTGACCCCATCCAGGGGATATTGCAAAACTTCGGGGCCCATCGGGGCTGGATTGAAGACGATAGTTAAACCTGCACGGGATGCCTGTTTCAATATTTCCGGCATCCTGCTTATCTCATTTTGCAGCAGGATGTAATCTCCGGGTTCAAACTTGTTAAGTATAATGCGGACATCTTTTCCCGTTATTTTCTGATTGGCACCGCCAAAAAGCACAATTGCATTCTCTCCATCCTGGTTCACCTGGATATTTGCATGGCCTGTGGGCTCTTCAGTGACACCGATCATCGACACATCGACTCCCGCGTTCTCAAGAAACATTTTTAAAAGGAGACCGTCCCTCCCTATTTTGCCGGCATGATACACTTCTGCTCCCGCTGCTGCCAGGGCAAAAGACTGATTCAAACCCTTTCCTCCACAAAATTCTCTAAAGCTTCTACTGGTAATTGTCTCCCCGGGGCGGACCAGATGATCGACCTCATACACCTTATCTATATTAAGAGAACCAAAATTAAGGATATTCATGACAGTATTCCTGCTTTTATTATCGGTCAGTGCTGTTCGCTGGCAAACATGTGTCTCTTATAACCAGATGGGTTTTCTTAACGATTCTTGACTCAGATCTGCCTTTGTTGTTAATCCTTTTCAAAAGGAGTTCGGCACCTGTTTCGCCTAGTTCATATTTTGGTTGAGCGATAGTTGTTAAGTTTGGATTGATAAGGGATGCAAGCGCAATGTCGTCGAATCCGATTAAAGAAAGCTGCTCAGGAACATCTATCCCTAATTCACGGGCTGCGTTCAATGCACCGAGGGCCATCATGTCATTACAGACAAAAATCGCGGTCGGGACAAGTTCACCCCGTAGCAGTTTTTTGAATCCTTCATATCCTCCAAAGCTTTTAAAATCACCAGTTGCGACCATGTTTTCGTCCAGAAGGAGGCCGCCCTCTTTCAGACCTTTTCTAAAACCCTCTATTCGTTGTCCACTCGGGGTTATGTTGGACGGCCCCATTATACAACCGATTGTCCGATGCCCGAGTTCTATGAGATACCTGGCGGCGCTATACCCCCCCTGTTGATTGTCGACAAGCACCGAGTCCATGTGTAATCCTGAAATTTCACGATCAACAATTACTTTAGGAATCTCTCTGTTCTCAAGTAATCGCATTGCCTCCTCGTCATCACCAGTGGAAACAAGAACAAGGCCGTCAACGCCCTTTTCAATAAGCAGTTGAAGATAGTTTCTCTCTTTTGCTGGTTTGCCGTCGGAATTGCAGAGAAATACGCTGTAACCGTTTTCAAAACATGTATCCTCAATCCCCCGAACAACCTCGGCAAAAAACGGGTTTGTATTATCCGGAATTACAATACCAATGGTACCGCTCTGTTTTCTCCTCAGACTTCGCGCCAGACCATAAGGTTGATAGTTCAACGTGGTGATTGCATCATTGACGCGTTCGATGAGATCTTTACTCACAAATCTGGTCTTATTAATAACGTGTGAAACAGTGGTAGTAGAGACCCCGGCCATATTGGCTACATCTTTAATAGTAGCGATAGTATGCACCTCGGTTAATCATTTTCCTGGAATTTAAGCAGAACTTTATTTCTGTAAGTATCAATGACAACGGCTGCGACAATTATCAGACCAGTGACAATCTGTCTTGCAAAATCGCCCATTCCCAGAAGCAGGAGACCGTTGTTGAGAACGCCGATGATAGAGGCACCCAGAAAGGTACCGATCAGTGACCCTTTTCCCCCCATCATGCTTGTTCCGCCAATAACAACTGCGGCTATCGCATTCAGTTCAAAGCCTACCCCCAGTATTGGACTGGCCATATTTAATCTTAACATATACATAATCCCGGCTATCCCCACGCAACCCCCGCAAATGACATAAGCCGAGATTTTGTACACGATGGTATTATGTCCGGAAAGCCTGACAGCTTCCTCGTTGTTGCCGATGGCATATATCATCCGCCCGAAAACGGACCTGTTTAAAATAATAGAGCAGATGATAACCAATGTCATGGCCATGATGAAAATGACGGGCAGGCCAAATACTGTCTGGGCACCCAGGTTACTGAAAGCCTCGGGAAAACCGAAAAGCGTTCTTGAGTCGCTGATCTGGAGTGCTGCCCCTCTGGCAATATTGAGCATCCCCAACGTTACGACAAATGAATGAATCCTCCAGCGTTCGGAAACAAATCCGTTGAACAGGCCACAGAGTGCTCCCACCACTAGGCTTGCGAATACGGCTAAGGTAATCGCAAGCCCCGCAGGCAGAGCCTCACTGGTAATTGTAAGACCGGCCACAATGGTACATAGTGCCAGGACGGATCCTACAGAAAGATCAATCCCACCCAGAAGAATCACAAAGGTCATACCTACGGCAATCACCGTATTGATGCTTATCTGAGTGAAAATATTCATCATATTTCTGTATGATGCAAAATGTGGTGCGGCAAAAATAAAAACAACACAGATAAGCACAAGCGCCACACCAATACCCGCTTCTCTTAGAAGCAGATAGGTAATCTTCCTTGCATTCATACCGTATCCTCCTGCATATATCCCTCATAAGCCATTGTAAGAATCTCTTCCTGGTCGAAGTTCTCGCGAACTGCTTCACCTGTGATTATTCCGTCTGAAAATACAATTATGCGATGGCATATCCCTAGCATCTCCGGCAGATCTGAAGAGACAATGATGATCCCTTTGCCTGCGGCGGCAAGTTTCCAGAGAAGGAGATATATCTCATATTTTGCACCTACATCGATGCCCCGGGTAGGTTCATCAAAGATGAGAACGTCAGTCTCCCTGAACAGCCATTTTGCCAGAACCATTTTTTGCTGGTTACCCCCGGATAGATTTCCCACCCATTGATCGATGGAAGGTGTTTTTATGGCGAGCTCATTCACCAGCTTGTCCGTGGCTTTTCTTTCAATATCATTGTTGATAAAACCGTATTGGGTAACTGCCTGCAGGTCTGTCAGGGTGACATTAACATAGCAGGGCATTTCGAGAATCAATCCCTGGGTTTTCCTGTCCTCAGTGAGTAGACATATGCCATTTTGGACAGCATCTTTTGGTTTGTTAATTGTGAGCGTCTTTCCATTCAGTATGATCTCTCCACTGTCCCTGGAGTCGGCCCCGAAGATGGCTCTCATTGCATCCGTTCTACCGGAGCCAACCAGACCTGCAACTCCCAGGAGTTCGCCTTTTCTCACTTCAAAGGATATTGGGGAAGGTTTTCCTTTGCATCTCAAGTTTTTAACACTTAAAATCGTTTCCCCTGGTTTGATTTCGGCCCTGAATGGATACTCTTCATCCATAGACTTACCAACCATCATCTTAACAATTTGCGGAATCGATATGTTGCTTGTTGAATGTGTGCCCGCATTTTCCCCGTTGCGAAGGACGGAAATTCGGTCGCCTATTTCAAAAACCTCTTGCAGGTGATGTGAAATATAAATAATTGTAACTCCCTCGGATTTCAAGCGGGAGATAATGCCGAAAAGCATGGAGATTTCTTTTGACGAGAGGGTTGCAGTCGGCTCATCAAGAATGAGCAACTCGCTTTTTGATGAAATCGCCTTGGCGATCTCGATAAGCTGCATCTGAGCCACACCCAGAAGCTCTACGGGGGTTTTGGGTGAAATATTCAAGCCAACAACGTTGAGCAACTCTTCGGTTTTGCGATAGAGCGTCTTAAAATCGACAAAGCCACCTTTTCTGGGTAGGTTGTCGAAAAAGATATTCTCCGCCACCGAGAGATAGGAAAGAAGATTGAACTCCTGATAAACAACCCTGACACCTGCCTCGATGGCGTCAAAAGGGGTTCGGGGTGTGTAAACCTTTCCCCGGTAGGTCATTTCACCTTCTTCAGGAGTATAGATCCCGCACAGAACCTTGATGAGGCTCGATTTACCAGCCCCGTTTTCTCCAACAAGTACGTGAACCTCACCATTTCTGATGTTGAGATCCACGTTTTTTAAGGCAATGACCCCTGGGAATTTTTTTGTAATGCCCCTGAGTTCTAAAATATTTTCGTTGCTATTCATCCTTCGTCGGGCCAAGAAAATGACTTTACAGCTAACACAACCAGTTGCCGATTAGGGTGAAAAGACAACAGGTCCTGTTGTCTTTTCATCACCGGACAGACTATTTTAAATCGCCTTTTGTTACCAGTTTAATTGGAGTTTTCTGCCATCCTGTAAGCTTTTCTCCACCGAGTATTTTGAAACCGATTTTAATCGCGTTTGCGGCCATTTCCGGACCGAATTGGTCAATGGTGGCAAGGCATTTGTCCTGTTTAATAAGTTCCTGAACAGCACCGATGTTGTCAAATCCGACTATTTGAATCTTACCGGTCAGGCCCGCTGCAGCAATCGCCTTTTCTACACCGATAACCATGGAATCGTTGGCACACATCACACCCTGAACATCAGGATGCATGGTAAGCAGGTTTGTCATCAATGTGTTTGCTTCCTCTGTTTCCCAGTGTGCGGTGCGGGAGGTGAGGAGTTCAAGATTGTATTTCTTGATAGACCGCATGAAGCCTGCTTTTCTCTGCTGTGCATTGTCAGCACCGGGATTTCCTTCGATGATGATGACTTTGGCACCTTTGCCCAGTGTTTTCCCAAGATAATCACCTACTATTTCAGCGCCATCGGCGTTATCCGGCCCTACAAACAGAAAATCAGCAGGAAGCCCTCCTGCCTTTAAAGCTTTTTTGTTCAACGTAACATCGAAATTAACAACAGTAATGCCGGCGTCGACGGCTTTCTTTACAGGGGTCACCATACCTACGGAATCTGCTGGCGCCACAACAATCAGATCGACTTTCTGGGAGATAAAATTCTCCATTGCGCTGACCTGGGTGTCGATATCCGTCTCAGAATTCATCCCCACAGGAATCAGCGTAAAAGTACCATCTTCTGCGGCAAATTTTCTGGCACCTTCTTCCATAGTTTTAAAGAACTCGTTTGCCAGTGATTTCATAACAAGGCCCACAACAGGCTTGTCTCCAGCCAGAGCAGGTAAAACAGCGGTAGAACAAACAAATGCAAGTGATAGAAGGACGACAACAATTTTTCTGGTGAATCTCATAACTTACCCCCCTGTTAAAATAATTTTATTAAACAACAGCGATTGCGCAACCGATTGCGCAATTGATTTTATGTTACATTGTTGAATTACCTTGTCAAGATTTTTTTCTAGCTAGTGCTCCTGAATAAGCTATCTTACCGGAGTTTAAAAACTGTAGTGATATTCGGTGGCGTACGAGAGGGAATGGTTGGTTCAATTGGTTGAAATGCCACACCGTGGTAACAGGAAAAAGAGTGTGATACCAGCATGTTATTTGGTAGAAGTTTTCTTCATGAAAATGATTTGGAAGGTGGATATTGACTTGAAAATATGCTACATTCATGTGTTGAGTTTTGTTTACTTTTACCAATTCAACCCCGATAAACGGGATAAGTACTTTCAGAAATCCTTTCTTTAGTAACAAAAAATAAGCACCCTCAGAAGCCGGGGTATAAGCTCTGACTTCGGGAGAGATTTCAAAGGTACTAAAAACAAGGAGGAGGCAATGAAAAAGAAAGTAGTCGCTTTGCTGGCTGGGACAGCCACCCTTTTACTTATGTCCGGGAACAGTATGGCGGAAGATGGCTGCATTGAGTGTCATACCAAGGTTTCACCCGGTATGGTAAAAGATTATGGTGTAAGTGCCCATGCGGAGAATGATGTTACCTGTTCTACATGTCATGGTGAAGATCATAGCACGGCTGAGGATTATAAAAAGGCACGCCTTCCTGATGAGGCTGTTTGCGGTGAATGTCATGAAGAGCAGTTTGAGCAGTTTTCCCACGGCAAGCATAATTTTGGCTGGACTTCACTTAACGCCATCCCTGCAACCCATATGGCTCCAGACGAGTTGATAGAGGGTGGTCGCGGTTGTGGCGGCTGCCATAATATGGGTATCAAAACAGAGGCACAAAAGAAAGAACAGCTTGAAAAGGGGTATAGATACCAGAACAACTCCTGTGATGAATGTCATACCCGCCATTCTTTCTCCAAAAAAGAGGCACAAAATCCCAGGGCCTGTCAGCAGTGCCATATGGGCTATGATCATCCTCAGTGGGAAATGTGGTCCAGCTCAAAGCATGGGATGCGCTGGTTTGCCAAGAAGAACGGTGATTTGCCGCCGGATGCTGCAGCGCCAACCTGCCAGATCTGTCATTTGCCTGATGGTACCCATACAAATGAGACCGCCTGGGGGTTTCTTGGTGTTCGTTTGCCACTGCCCGATGATGAGCAGGCGGCAGCAGATCGGGTAGTTATCCTTAAAGCCCTTGGTGTTCTTGACCCGGAAACCGGGGAAGCCACACCCATTCTTGATGCTGTCAAGGCCGTGCGGATGGCAAAGCTTGACCAGGAATCATGGCAGAAGGAACGTGATAAGATGCTGAAGGTCTGTTCACAATGCCATTCGCCGAGCTATGCCAAGGAACAGCTTGATATGGGTGATTCAGTAATGATGAAGGCGGATCGGTTAATGGCGGAAGCCATAACGACTATCGCTGCGCTCTATAAAGATGGTATTATAAAGAAACCTGCTAATTACCCGGCCAATTACCCGTTCCTGTTGACCTTTATGCATACCAACGGTGAAAGATGGGATAAAGATCTGGATAAGCTCTCCTACATCGATCAGGTTCTGGTGGAGATGTATATGAAGCACCGGATGCGTACCTATCAGGGATTTTTCCATGTGAACCCGGATTATGCTTACTGGTATGGTTGGAATGAGATGACCAAAGACCTTGGTGAAATTAAAGAACTCGCAAGGACTATGCGGGCTCAGCACTAGAACTGCAGGTTAATAGGCTGTAGGCGGTTAGGCTGTTAGGGAAAGACAGTTAAGTTATAAGTTTTTGTTAACAGCCTACACTGTCTGGACTCAAATGTGGTTAAAAAGTAATCTACAGGCAAGGGAAGATCTTCTCTACATTCACCGATAGATGGCATCTGAATATTAACCCGTCGATAGGTCTGCGTGTCCAGCGCCCGCAATAAAGAAGCCTGCACCCCGAGGGGTAAGTCACCTATCTCATAGAGGAATAAAGTGGAATCATGGGCAAAGGACATCAACCCCTCCCTGGTCTCTGTTGCGCCGGTAAACGAATTTTCGATAAAAAAGAAAGATACGGTCATTTCGACAATCTTACTTCGTAAGTAACGCTATTTATATGTACCATATTTTCATTATCTCAGGTTCCTTGAAAAAGCTTGCTTTTTAAAAACAGATGGCGTCGTAAAAAATCCGATCCTCTTCGTTGCAGGTTTTTCTCAGAACCTCAACATAGCATATGTATTGTTGAGGGCCTGAGAAAAACACTACGCCTCGTATATCAAACTTTTTGACTTAGCCATCCGGAACTTCGAATGACCTTTTTACTAGTTCATCAAAAACAAATTAACCCGACAAGTCGGAAACTTTTTAATTACGCTGAATAAGTGCCTTGGCGCTGGTATTAACCACTTGAGTTAAATAGCACTTTAGATTTTCTTGTTTTTTATTACACTTTTATGGGGTAAGGAACTGATATGGTTAACACACGTAACACCTTGATATCATTATACCTCGGAAATTGTGTTAACCGTAAGATTTTGTGGTTGGCAGACTCTCAAATTCTTACGCGTGTCAACCATACAATCTAAACTGCAATGTAGTAATTATAAGAGGGAATCATGAAAAAGTAGCTGAATCTTACACGTAAGCAACTTTTTTGGTGGCTTTTTTTGTGGGTATATGTTCATAGTGTTTCATTGTGGGTATATGCTTATTTGAAAGTGGGAATTTAAACTATTAGAGCAAAAATCACAAAACAGTAAAATCTCAAATTTTCTATCGCTGCTGACTTCCAGCTTAAAAGATTGGAAACTTCAATTGTTAAAGGTGAGAAAAATGACAAATCAAACAGAAAATGGCGATATGAAGTTATTTAAATTTTTCAGTATATTTATTGGCGTTAGTCTGATGTTTTTGGTTCTTGTCCTTTTGCTGGGTGGTGTTGTTAAGATAACATGGGAATTCCAGGAATTTAGTACTGTAGTTGATTACTACTCGAATCTTAAGGGTAACGAGTATTTACTTTGCGTACTGTATCTTGGTCTATTTCCGCTCTATTACAGTTATATATTTAAAAATTGAACCAGTGTCATGTCTATAAATCACTTTATTACTATCACTACTCGATGTCTCGTGAACTCGCTAATCGGTTGTTCTGTAAATTTAATCCTCAACATATCACGTAGATGTCTGTGATTAAATTTTGGGGGTATTTATGTTTATAGTAAAACTCTTCATCTCTGGACAAACACGAATTAGTAAGTCTCTTCATATTTAGTAATGAAACTATATCAAGTTGAAATGGAAACCTCGAGAAGGCAGGGGGAGTGAGGAAATGAGAGCAATTCCCAAACAGTGTTTAGCAGGTGGAAGTGTTGTTGTTTTTGTTTTTTTATTTGGGTCAGTTAAGGCTTCGGAAAATGCTGACAAGGTAACGGAACGGTTTCATACGGTTGTTGATTTTTACACAAATATCAAGGGAATTGAATATGTCTACTGTGTAATTTATATAGCACTGTTCTGTGTTTTATATAGCTATCTATTTAAAAATGAAAATAACAAAACTACAGGAGGAAAAAAGGAATGAAAGCATTTTTAAAATGGTTTTTTACATATATTACCGCTTTCTTTTTCATATTTTATTTTTTTCAATCAGCCAATGGGTTGCAATCGACCCCCCCGGAAGGCATTAAAGTCGACCAATCACAAGAAGATGCTCCTGCTCCCAAAGTCCATATTCACGATCTTATGCCGCAAATGGTCGTACTCGACAGCATGGCTAATCTGTATGAGCCTGTCGAATTTGACCATGAGATGCATGCGGTTGAAGTTGGCTGTGCTAAATGCCACCATCATATAGTCGAACATACTGATCAGAATTGTACTATTCATAATGTTGTTGATCAAACAAATGATCCCTTCTGTGCCAGATGTCACAAGGGTTGGTTTCCCGGCAGCCTGGATAAAGCTAAATGCAAGGATTGCCATTCCCCTGATCGCTTTACTGCAGATTATCTCAATGAGATAGAAAAAGACAAAGATATATACCATCGTGATAACATTGGCTTGATGGGAGCATATCATAATCAATGTATGCGCTGCCACGTTGAAGAGGGTATCGGCGGATGTCAAGACTGTCATGTACGGACCGAGACTGGTGACAAAGAATTTCGTACTGACGCCGGGTCATCGGATGGCACGAAAAAATCATCCAAAGACGGCCATTGAAATTATAATAAACGATGAAAAAGCTTGTTGCAGTAAGAGGAGATATATATGAAATCGCTTAATCGTAGAAATTTTTTGAAAAGCGGCTTTGCAGGCGGTGCGTTGGCAGCTTTTCTCGGTAGAGAAAAACCTGCCCAGGCACGGGAGTTCAGCGGCTATACTAACAAGGGCACGGGTGTACTCGTCGACCTGAGTCGCTGTGTCGGCTGTCGAAGCTGCGAGGCAGCCTGCAACCGTGAACAGAACTTACCAGAACCAGATGTTCCCTTTGATGATTTTTCCATTTTTGATATGGAACGCCATGGAGGTCTCAAAAGACGCACCTCGGAAGGTGTATTTACGGTTGTGAACCGATATAACCCGGAAGAACTCGACCATCCGCTCTTTCGCAAATTTCAGTGCAATCATTGTGAGGAACCAGCCTGTCTGACATCCTGTTTTGTCAACGCTTATACGAAAACGCCCGAGGGAGCGGTCATGTACAATCCCAAAGTCTGCGTTGGCTGCCGGAACTGTATGATCGCCTGTCCCTTTTATGTGCCGGCATACAGTTATTCCAAGGCTTTCAACCCTATCGTGGAAAAATGCATCATGTGTTATCCAACCCGTCTGAAATTTGGTAAACCTCCAGCCTGCGTCGAGGCGTGTCCAACAGAAGCGCTTACCTTTGGATCCCGTGTAAATGTATTGAAGTTTGCCAAAGAACGTATCCGTCAGCATCCTGACATATTTGTTGACCATGTCTACGGAGAGAAAGAGGTGGGCGGCACCGCTTGGCTTTATATTTCCCCTGTAGATTTTAAAAAGATCGGTTTTGACATGAACCTGGGCCATGAACCCATTATCAATTATGTGAAGTCGTTTCTTGCCACAGTTCCGATGGTGCTCACCATCTGGCCAGCCCTCTTTGCTGGATTCTATCGATTGGCTAACCGTAAAGACGGATTGGAAAAAGAAAAAAATGAAGGAGCACGGGAGGAATCTCAATCATGAAACGATATACTGCAAAAGGTAAAATTCCTGTGGCTTCATTGACCAATGAAGACGGGAAAACACGTTACACTATAGTCAATAAGCTTCTGCTCGGTTTGTCGATTCGCGAATATATTATTCAAGCTCTGCGCAATCCGATGAACTGGCTGCTCTGCGCGATCTTTGCTGTTGGTTTTCCGATGCTCATTGGTCGTTTTTTCAACGGATTGGGCTCTGTTACCCACGCTTCGTATGATTATCCCTGGGGTCTTTTTCTTGGAGTAGGGCTCTTTGCCATGGTCCCCATGTCTGCCTCGGGTTTTATGCTGGGAACAACGGTGGAACTTTTTGGCCGTAAGGATTTCAAACCCATCGAAAGGCTTGCTCTTTTGAACGGTCTGCTTGGCTATTTTTTTGCTGTGGTTTTTTTATTGGTTGATCTAGGCCAACCGTGGCGTCTGGTCTACCCCATGTTCGTCTCGCTTGGGCCGGCAGCTGTTCTCTTTCTCGTTGCCTGGCATGTTGCGACATATCTTTCAGTGCAGGTGGTCGAGCTTGTACCCGCTTTTTCTGAGTGGATGGGATGGGTTAAGCCCAAAGTGGTTGTTAAAAGTATGATTCTTGGATTGACTGTTGCCGGTATTATTCTCTCAACCCTGCATCAAGGTGCCCTTGGCGCTCTTTTTAACTATGCTCCCGGCAAGGTGCATCCGCTCTGGTATTCTGCCCCTTTTCTCTGGTTTCATTTTTTGTGCTCCTCAATATTTGCAGGGCTCTCCATGGTGATTGTTGTCAGTACTATCTGCAAAAGGACCATGGCCTGGCGCTGTGATGCCAACTTCCTGGATAACCTTGATGAAATTACCTTCGGACTGGCCAAGGGATGTGTCATGGCACTCTCCACCTACCTTATCATCAAAATCATCGCCATCGCCCATGACTCTGACTGGTACTATCTCCTAACCGGATGGGGAGCCTGGTTTCTGTTTGAGTTGATAATCGGCACGATTATCCCCCTCGTTCTTTTCACTTTTGGTATCAAAAACAGGATGGCAGGCCTGATACGCTTTACAGCACTAATCACACTTTTCGGCATAGTGCTTAACCGGCTCAACACCTCCTTATTCACTTTTAACTGGAAATTATATCAGGAGATTCCTCATATAAAGGAAGTGATGATCACAATTACTCTCTATGCCGTCTTCATTGTAACATATAGGTTTATCCTCTACCGACTACCAATTTTATACACCTGGCAAAGTTCTGAAAAAGTCAAAGAAGAGGCTTGATGAATTGAGTCCGAAAAGCGGCAGATAAACGCAACCTTCGACCAGGGGTATATCCGGGAACACACATTCTTGAATATGCCCCTATTTGTTGCCCGGTACATATGTAACTGAAGTTGGACGCTTTTTAACGGCAGTGATTTAAGATCAGCCAGAAGTAATCCTAAATTTTCACAACTCTTATACGTACCATTTTACACAATCCCATTCCTCAAAGATGTTCTATTTGTCTGAGTACTTCATCAGACTTTTTACGACGCCATCAAGTGTGAGTGTTTCAGACTTTCTTCCAACCTGTCTTCGCGGGGATGATGTGTGAAATCATCTTTGAAAATATTGTGAAAGACGAGAAACTTGTAAATAGTAGGAGATGATGATAGGATCAGTGCGAAATAATTTAACTAAAAACTTAAATGGTTTCGTTTTCAGGTAGACGTTTGTGGTATGTTGTTGTGGTCCGGTGATTTTTTTGGCAAAAAAATTGCGCAAATAGAATTTTTTTGTTGTTTTTTGTTTCGGTTTTGCCCATAAATAAGGTGTGTTGCTAGAGTTTTTGTTGTGCTGAACTTGTAAGTCAGGGCGCTGCCTTGGTACTTTGCCTGGTTTATGAGTATCATTTTGAACGAATGAATGCTTTTTTCGGCAATGGAGAAGTTATTTCATATTCTGCGTCAAATTCACTGAAGGAACAGGATCTAATTCATGGAAAAAGTAGAGAAGGGAAAGACTAGGGTTTTAAAAGGATTCTTTTTCATTTTGCTGTTCATTCTTGTTATGAGCGGACAGAGAGCCATGTCCATGAGTGACGAGGATTGTCTTGAGTGTCATGGTGAAGAGGGTGCCACGGCAGAAGAGTCAGAAAAGTCTATTTATGTGGATGCCGAAATCTTTGCCCATTCCTCCCATGGCGAGGAGGGGTGTATTTCCTGTCACCAGGACGCGGATGTTGAAGAAGACGAACATCCGGTTCCTTTAGCCAAAGTAAGCTGTGAAGAATGTCATGATGATGTCGCTGAGATGTATGATAACAGCCTGCACGGCAAGGCAAGGGAAAGGGGGGATGATCTGGCCCCGTACTGCTTCACATGTCATGGAAAACATAATATCCTGTCAAGTGAAAACCTTGATTCAACCACCAATGTATTCAATATTCCACAAACCTGTGGAAGCTGTCACCAGGAAGGGACAGCAATGACCAAGACCCATGTTATTTCAGAGCATAATATTCTGGAAAATTATTCCATGTCTATTCATGGTAAAGGCCTTCTGGTTGATGGACTGAAGGTTACAGCCGTATGTACCAGCTGTCATACTTCACATAATCTGTTGCCTCATACCGACCCTGAATCCACAATCCATCGTGACAATATTGCAGCCACGTGTATGCAGTGTCATGCCAATATTGAGAAGATACATAAAAAGATTATCAGAGGCGAACTCTGGGAAAAAGAGCCCCAGAAAATTCCTACATGCGTTGAATGTCACCAGCCTCATAAACAGAGGAAAGTGCTCTATGCCGATAGTCTGCCCGATTCGTATTGCCTTGAATGCCACAGCAATCCAGACCTGATAAAAGTAGGCCACGATGGGGGCGCCATAAGCTTATATGTGGATGTGGAGGAGTTTGATGAATTTGAAGGTACGATGCATAAAAAAGAGGGTATCAGTTGTGTAAAGTGCCATACAAATATGGACAATTCCAGGGAAATTGTCTGTCAGGATTCTGGGCCGGTGGACTGTTCGTCATGTCATGCCAATCAGGATCTGTTTTATAAACAGAGTGTTCATGGTAAGAAACTCGCAGAGAATGACCCCAACGCTCCAAGTTGTTCCGATTGCCACGGTAAACATAACAATATGTCAAAACAACGGGTCGATTCACCTACAAATGCCAGAAATGTCCCCCAGCTTTGTGCTCAATGCCATAGGGAAGGAGAAACGGCCGCTATCCGAACAAAAAGTGGTGAGCATAATATCATCTCCCATTTCAGCATGAGTACCCATGGCAAAGGCCTTGAAAAAAGAGGCCTACTGGTCTCAGCCACCTGTACAAGCTGTCATACAGCTCATTCTATTTTGCCGGCTGCCGATCTTGATTCAAGTGTTAATCGGCATCATATTACCGACACCTGTGCGACATGCCATTTTGGCGTTGCCAAGCAGTTTGAAGGATCTGTACATAGTCAGCAGATGGCGGGTGATAATACAGAAGTCCCTGTATGTAACGACTGCCATTCGTCCCATGAAATTGAGCGTATTGATCAGTCCAATTTCAGAAAACATATATTTGACCAATGTGGAGATTGTCATGAGCAGGAGTCACAAAGTTATCTTGACAGTTATCATGGTAAAGCATCCCTGCTGACAGGTGGTGAAAGAGTGGCAAAATGTTCTGACTGCCACGGTGCCCACGATATCTTTCCCGAGAGCGATCCTAAATCACTCCTCCATGAGGGAAATGCTGTGGAGACTTGCAGTAAATGCCATCTCGGCGCGAATGCAAATTTTACCGAGTATCTTACTCATGCATCACACCATGATAAAGAGAGATATCCGGAGCTTTTTTATACTTTCTGGATAATGACTACTCTACTTACCGTAACGTTTTTTATTTTTGGTCTACATACGATACTCTGGTTCCCACGCTCATTGAAAGAACGCCTTAAAAGAAGGAAAGCTGAACGAAGAAAAGAGTAGGTTATATCGTGATTAGGCTTTTCAGTGAATGAAAGAATGTCTTTTTAAAACGGTCCCTCCAGGCCGACAGAGGAAAAGGGAAGTTGAAATGAGTGAAAAGGAAATTGTATACGTTCAAAGGTTTAGTGTTTTTGCCAGAGTACTGCATTTTACCGTGATTGTCAGTTTTATGACCTTGGCAGTGACTGGTATGGTTTTGAAGTTTGCAAGTGAAGATTGGGCTGGTGCCATTGCTGATTTTTTTGGAAGTTTCTGGGTTCTCGGCATCCTGCACAGGATTGGTGCGATTTTCACTGTCGCCTATTTTGTCTTACATTTTGTTTTAATCTATCAGAGTTGGAAAAAGACCTCAAAATCACTGTTAGGTTTTCTTCTTGACAAGACAGTTGGCATGGTTCCCAACCTGCAGGATGGTAAAGAAATAGTCCAAACGCTTAAATGGTTTGTCGGTAAAGGACCTATGCCACGATATGGCCGCTGGACATACTGGGAAAAATTTGATTATTTTGCTGTTTTCTGGGGTGTTGCAGTAATTGGGGGTACCGGATTTTGTCTCTGGTTCCCTGAGATGGTCACCATTCTAATTCCCGGGATCTGGCTCAATGTAGCTACCATTATTCACAGTGACGAGGCTCTACTGGCTACCGGTTTTATTTTTACTATCCATTTTTACAACACTCATATACGTCCGGAAAAATTTCCCCTCGACAAGGTGATTTTTACGGGAGCTATCACACTTGATGAGTTGAAGCATGAGCGCCCACGAGAATATGAAATGCTGGTGGAAGAGGGACGTCTGGAAGATATTATTTGTAACAAGCCCCCCAGATGGCTTGTGTTTTTATCATATGCTTTCGGATTCAGTGCCCTGATAGTTGGTGTTTCTCTTGTTGTTGGAATTATTTATGCCATGGTAAAGAGTGTCTTTTAGTGCCTTACGCCAGAACTTCTGTAAGAAAAAATAAGAAATCGAGAAAGGTCGTTTAAAATTATATGGCTGAATATATTTCTATGGCACTTATCCAAGCATTCTAATATTCCGATTTATTCGGGTTAGTACCATATGGCTATCACTGACAAACTACCTTTACATACACGACTGGGCACATATGCAACTGTAATACTGATAGCTCTTCTGAGTTTTTTCTTACTGCGAAATTGTGTGAGTGCTGTTTATTATGGTGCAACAGTTAATGAGAGAGAGTTAACCAGTTTTTATGAACTCGGTTTTGACGCTGGTTCAAAAGAGACTGAAATGATGACTGAGGGTCTAGAAAATGAAATTACAAATCCATTTCTCCTGAAAGTGTATCAAAAAGGTTTTCGCGAAGGAAGGGATTCGATAAGAAGTACTTTGAAAAGGGAAAAAAATGAAAAAAACTAAATTTGTAACAGCCTGGCTTGTCTTTCTTATCAGCTGTCTCAGTTTGCCATATAGCTTGCTCGGAGCCGAAAATGGTATTCCAAGGATTGAAACAAAAGCGCTGAAATATAAACTTGACCATGGCGAGCCTATGGTACTGGCCAACGCATTAAGTTCTATTGAATTTAAAAACTTGACCATCAAAGGATCGATTAATATTCCTGTCAGCAAGGTTACTGCAGACAATCCATTGATGCCAAAGGACAAAGATCAGTTACTCGTTTTTTTCTGCAAAGGTGTTATTTGTGTTAAAAGCACAGAAGCTGCCAAAAAAGCTATCGATCTTGGTTATACAAACGTTAAAATTTATGATGCAGGACTACCTGATTGGATAAGACATAGATTTCCAGTTACCCGAGCTGTAGATTATCCACATGTTCAGATTCCAAGAATGTATCCACAAGAAGTGTATGAACAACTGGATAAATTGGTATTGCTCGATATTCGAGGTGAAGAATCAAAACAAATAGGGCCAATCAGGCCTGGCGTTGTTATCAACATATCCCTCGACTACTTTGAAGAAGAGTTTAATGTACTGCCTAAGGGTAAAACAATTGTCTTAATCGATATTGCTGGCAAGCAGGTTGATATTTGCGGCAGATTCCTGGTCTATAAAGGTTATGCAAATCTAGTTGCAATGGAAGGCGGGGCTCCCGCCTGGATCAAGATGATCAGGAGAATGGAGAGAAAGAACACTAGTGAAAAGCTGCATGAGTAGGACTTGAGTGATCAGACGGTATTTTTTGTTTACCTTACACACCCGTTGAAGAATTTTATAGCTTCACGGAATCGTAAAAATCTTAACTTTCTTCGTTGCCATGGAATTTCTATTATTTCGACGTACCGTCAAACAGTGAAATTAGAGAAATTTCATGTGCCTTTTACACAATTTATTTTTTAAGTGCCACCTTTGATTTTCTCAGGGCAAGGCTGGTGTTTGCAAAAAAGATCAGCAGAGCACCACACCACCCACTGAGGGAGAGAGGTGGATCGGCCACCAGTATGGGCCCAAGAAGAGCTGCCAGCAGGATTCGGCTCGATGAAATGATGGAACCTTCCACTGCGGTGACATAGAGAAAACCAAAGGTTAGCAGATACTGACCAAGTACCCCAACTGCCGAGCAGCTAAAAAGAAAGAATAATTCTTCACTGTTCGGCAGGAAAATCGAATGGTGGAACAGGATCAGTATCCCAAGTGCGCCGAAGCCGAACATAAAGAGGAGGATAGTCTGGGAATCGTGATGCCTTCTGCTTATGTTAAGGTATATCATCGCCGCCGCCGCAGTGATCCCGGAATTGAGACCCCAGATATTGTTTGCTGCTACTGCAATGTCCCCAGGGGAGAGGATGAGCCAGATACCGGCAAAGGCTGTCGCGACAATAATTACAGCCAGTGCATCACGCTGCTCACGCAGGAAGAACCAGGAAAAAAGTGCTACAAAGAGAGGGTAGGTCATATTCAGGATATTTGCCTCGGCCACCGACCCTGTCTCGATAGCCTTATAGAAGCAGAATACAGCGACAGTGTTAGCTACTGTTCGACCAATAAGGTAGTGGTATTTTCTAGCTTTAAAGCGCTGTCTTCTGATAAGCATCGTTGTACATACCACCAGAAAACCTAATAAGAACCGGCCAAAGACAAAGTATGATGTTGCAATATCTACTCTTGGTTCTGCCCAGCGAATAATCACTGTGGCCAGGTAGAAACAGAAGGTGGAACAAAAAACGGCAAACCAGCCTGCGGCCTGGCGGGAGATGAGTGAAGTCTGAGGAGAAAGTGAGGCCATTCTGTTTTACTGTAACTTGAGCTGTGCCATCATCTTCTTAGCAGGAAGCTTTCTGATAACGTTGCGCAGATGATCGTAGAACTGTTTGGACTCAAAATCTACAAGAATATCAGAAGGTGTAAGATATCTTGCCATAGACAGTCCTTTCAGGGATCTGCACCGGCTGAGTGCAACATAGGTTTGTCCGGTTTCAAATGCACCTTCACCAAGATCAAGGTGTACCCGCTCTATGGTTTTACCCTGGCTCTTATGGATGGTAATGGCCCATGCCGGAACCAGAGGGAACTGGGTGTAGGAGCCAATCTCAGAACGTTCAATTTTGCTATTGCGCGGGTTCCACCCGTAATGGTATTCGATCCATTTTGCTTTCCCCACGTCTACAATTGTATTTGAACCTGCAAGGCTGACAAATATTTTCCTGTCAAGCATTCTTTGAACAGTACCAACGGTTCCACTGATCCATCGTTTTGAGGAGTCATTTCTGGTGAACATCACCTGGGCGCCGATTTTAAGTGTCAATTCCATGGGAGATGGGAACTGCCTGCTTTTAAACCTGCCTGTGGATTCGGCTCTGTATGTTCTGGCTTGAGAGTTTATTTTAGCCAGTTGTCGAATATTTCGGGCATCCACCTCTTTGTTTCTTGGAGAGAGCCATACAGCATCGTTCCCAGGTGTTCGGGTTATTGCGCACTCAGAGTTCAGTTCTGCCAGTGACTGAGATAGCTCGACACCTTCTCTCAGTCTGCTCAACAGGTTGACAAAATGCTGATCTGACTGGCGGTAGGTTTTTGTGAATTCTATAGCGTAATAGGTTGTTTCTTTAAGGCATTTCGCATTGTAGAATTTTGCAGAGCCATAGACCCGTTCAAAAAGTGTGCGGGAGGAATACTTTACAACCGGTGGTAATTGAAACATATCGCCCACCATGATTACAGGAATACCGCCAAAGGGTTTGTTGATCCCTCTGTTTAAACGGAGAAAGCCGCTTACACCGTCCAGAAGGTTGGCGGTGACCATTGAGATCTCATCTATGATCAGCAACCTGGCCTCCTGGATGTCTTCGCGCTTCGGGGCCGACTGGATATCTTTTTTAACGATCCAGCCGGGAGGAAGCTGGCAGAGAGAGTGCAGAGTTTTGCCGCCTATATTTATTGCTGATAGAGCTGTCGGGGCCCCCAGGAGTACCGATCCTTTGAATTCATTCATCGCCCATCTGACAAAGGTACTTTTCCCCGTGCCTGCCCCGCCGGTGACAAAAATGAGAGGGAACTGATGCTCCACCAGCGCCTTTATAAGCCTGAATTCAGGTAGAACATCAATAGACGAGATGTCGAACTCTGATTTGTTGTCGGGAGTCGTGTGGGCTACAATATCGTTGCTGTATGTAAACTCCCTTGGTGTCGGATCCTCTTTTTTATCTACCTGTCCGGTCATTTTGCTGAATACAAAACCGGCGGCTGTGGCCAGGGCTAGCAGGGTGAGTGGTTCCATTGTAAATTTGTCGTTTTCTAAATGCGTTGCAACCAGGATTGCTGTGGTCACAAAATAATCAAGAAATTCTCAACATCTCTTTTGTCTCTTCAACGATCAGGTAGAGCGAAGGCACCAGGGCGAGGGTGATGATTGTCGCAAAGACGATGCCAAAACCAAGTGAAATTGCCATGGGGATGAGAAATCTTGCCTGCCGTGAGGTTTCCAGCATCATTGGAGCAAGGCCGCCAAAGGTGGTAAGGGTTGTAAGGAGAACAGGACGAAAGCGGCGCAGGGCGGCGAGTCTGATTGCATCGAAAGGTAGTGCGCCCTTTATTCTCTGCTTGTTTGCATAATCGATCAGGACCAGGGAATCATTAATGACAATACCCGACAGGGCGACTACACCCATCATACTCATGAGGCTGAGGTTATAGCCCATTAAAAGGTGTCCAAGTACAGCGCCTATCATACCGAAGGGGATAGCCATCATGACTACAACCGGCTGTATATAGCTGCGAAAGGGTATGGCAAGCAGAAAATAGATAGATCCCAGGGTGAAGATAAAACCCTGTCCCAGCTGTTTAAGGCTGTCCTTCCGGTCGGCCTGCCGCCCCCTATAGCCATAGTTTAACCCCGGAAAAGTTTTTGTCAGATCGGGGAGAATAGTACTATTCAGAGCTGCAAGTATTCTGGATGATTGACCTATGGGGTCAACGTTGGCAGAAACCATTACTGTCCGGCGACCATCGCGCCTGCTGATGCTGGTGTATGCACGTCCCTGTCTGACTGTGGCAATTTCACTTAAGGGGACAAAAGTTGATGCGGGGGTGCTGATCAGTAAAGATTCTATATCATATTCACTCATCCTCTGGATTTGGGGCAATCTGACCCTGACCGTCACTTCATCGCTGCCACGCTGCTGACGTAAAGCAATGACACCCTGGAAACTATTGCGTACCTGTCTGCCGACTTCTGTGGTGTTGAGGCCGAGGCTTGCCCCAAGCTCATTTACTTTGAAGTCAAACTGGATCTTGCCCTGAGCATAGCCTTCATCAACGTCCTTGATGGCAGGGAATCGCAGAAGTTGTTCAGCAAGAACTGTGCTGGCTCTGTCCAGCACATCTATATCGCGATGGCTGAGTTCAACAGAGATTGCTGCACCACTTCCAGGGCCTCCTCTGTCGGATTCATAGCGGACCGATTTGATGTCGGCAATGGAGCCAACTTCTTTCCGCCACAGTTTGGTGACTGCCCGGGTGCTCAAAGGGCGTATATCGGGGGAAGTAAGATATGCATTAATCTCAATACTGTTTTCTTCGACAAGAGAGGATATTCCTTCCAGCAGTTGTTTGTCTCCATGACCCTTAGCCACCTTTTCAATACCGTCCAAAAGTTGATCGTGAACGCGATTGATTTCTGAAATGGGACTGCCATAAGGGAGGGTTGCGGTGACAACTGCCCTGTCTGATTCCACCCGGGGCATTAGAATCAAACTGATACGGCCACTTTTGACATAGCCGATTGTTATTAAAAATAGTGCTGCAAGGAGAGAGACGGTAAAAAATTTATAGCGTAGAATCCGATTAAGCACAGGACCGTAACCCTGATTAATGAATTTTAAAGTAAGGTGCCCAAAACTCTGCTGCCATCTGTGTAATAGACGACTAACCGGATTACGTTTGTTCGGTTTGCTATGGGCCAGATGGGAAGGGAGAATCAGAAGTGCTTCAACTAATGAGAGAAGAAATACGGTGATGACTACCAGGGGGATGACGCGCCAGACTTTGCCCATGATGCCGGGAACAAAAGCGAGGGGAAGAAAGGCCGCTATATTGGTAAGGATACTGAAAGTTATAGGGACGGCTACATCCCGACTACCCTGGATGGCTGCATCGATAAAGGACATACCCCGTTGCTGGTATTCGTAGATATTCTCTCCGGCGATTATGGCATCGTCCACAACGATACCAAGGGCAATAATAAAAGCGAACATGGAGATCATATTTATGGAAACATCAATAAACGGCAAAAAGAGGAGGCTGCCCAGAAAGGAGATGGGAATTCCCATGGTCACCCAGAAGGCCAGTTTTAATTCGAGAAAAAAACCAAGCAGGATAAGGACCAGTACCAGGCCGAGAAGCCCGTTCTTCAGTAAAAGCTCCAGTCGTTGTTTGTAAATTTTGGAGCGATCACTGGAGAAGGCCCAGCCAATAGCAGGAGGCAGGTCGGTCTGGATTTCTTCCATGGCTGCGTGGGCTGCTTCAGAGACGGAAATCGGTGTCTGGTCGCCGATTCTGGCAATACGAAGCTGTATACTTTTCATCCTGTTATAGGTTGCAAAACGGGTCGAATCTTCAAATCCTTCACGGACATCCGCAATATCTTCAAGATAGAGAACTGCTCCACTGGAGGTAGTGACTATGGGGATACGACCAAATTCATCCGCCCAGACACGTCTGTCCCGGACTCGAAGTAAAATTTCTCCACCATCTGTCTCAACCTTGCCTCCAGGAATCTCAATCGATCTTATTTTGATGATTTCGGCTACTTCGGCAAGAGTAAGATTATGCATACGCAGTTTTTCAATCGGTACGGCAACTGTAATTTCATGATCTCTGGAACCACGCAGTTCGATCTGGGTAATATCTTTATTCTGAAGCAGTTTGTCCCGCACCTGTCTGGCCGTTTGCAAAAGAGCGCGTTCGGGAACATTGCCAAAAATATTGAGGCGGATTACCTGCCTTTTTCGAGTCACCAGAGATATGACAGGATTTTCAGCATCTACAGGGAATGTACTGATACTGTCTATTTCCTGCTGAATATCTTGAAGTACCTTTTGCGGTTTGACATCTTTGAGCAGTTCGGATCTGACGCGTGCACTCCCTTCCCGGGCTGTGGCCGTCATTTCTTTTATACCTTCGATGCCCTGGATCGCTTCTTCGATGGCAAGAATGATCCCCTGTTCAACTTCCTCAGGGCCGGCGCCGGGATAGGGTACTGTAATATTTATGATATCAAGTTCAAATGCCGGGAAGACTTCCTGTTTGATCTTTGAAGACATCAGAAATCCTCCAAGCAACAGCATTATCATCAACAGGTTTGGAGTGACCCTGTTGTACACCATCCATGCTAATATTCCTTTTTTCCGGGCAGAGGGTTCGGTCACTGTTTTGTCTCCATATGGCTGCCTTTTTTTCTGTAGGAACCCTCAAGGGTATCTGAATGATCTCTACTCTCCGGAGACTGTCGTAATTTTACGGCTGTTCCTTTCACAGGCGCAGAGAGCGGAGAGGTGATAAATCTTTCACCTTCAAGGATGCCGGAGGTGATAAAAACGTAGTCCCTGTTTTTAAAGGTAATGTCAACTTTGCGAGTTGTCAGAGTGTTATTTTCAGAAAAAATCCAGAGAGTATCTGAATCATGAATATGGGTTCTTTTGACGGCAACCGCCGATTCAAGCTGAATCCCTTCAATTTCCGCTTTGACATATGATCCGATGAGGAGTTTGGGTTTACCTGTATTTTCCGCAAGCATGCAGAGTGGGTCGTGGATTGACACATAGAGCACGGCCATTCTTCCCTGTCCCTCAAGATCCGGGGCGAGACGGAGTACCTTTCCTTGTCTTATTCCCTGGTTTTTACGGTTTTCGTGAACTAAGATTTTCACCTTGGAACCGGTGGATGAGTTGTTATCAGGGATGTGTATCCACTGCAATTGTTCGATCGGAACTGAGAGTTTCAACCAGAATTCATCTGTGCCGGCCAGGCGGACAAGGGGGGTTGCCTCTGAAATCTGTGAACCGATATTTACAGAACGGGAGAGGATGACCGTATTAAAAGGCGCATCAATCCGGGTGCGTTTAAGGTTCAATTCCGCCTGATCCAGTTTTGCTTCAGCTCCTCTGAGCGTTGCCATTTTCTGATCGAGATGGGGTTGTCTGAGCATAAGCTGTCTCTCGTCATCAGATGGTTTTTCTCCGAGAATTTCAAACTCTTTCTGGGCAATTAGCTGATTACCCATTTCAAGGGCCAGATCACTTTTCGCCCTGGCAACATCGCTGGCGTGTTGCAGGAGTGAAAGTTTATAATCAATGGGATCAATCGTCAGAAGTCGTTTGCCTTTATCAATAAAACCACCGGGAACAAGATTCTCACTTACCTCTACCACCTCACCTTTTACCCGCGACGTGAGGGTAATTTCTTTTGCTGGTAGAATCGTCCCCATGGCACTGATAATCACCTGGTGGGAAGTATACTTTGCTGACTCAACCTGAACCGTTAAAGGATTGGGCTCTCTTTTACGCGGTTTTGCTTCTGGAGCGGATTTGAGATAGTAGGTGGCTATCGCAACGCCGCCTCCAAGTACGACAAGGGAAAAGAAGAGCTGGAGCAGGGCAGGTATAACGGACCGTTTTTCACTTTCTGGTGTTGTTTGTTGTTCCATGTCGGCAAGTTAAGTATGATGAACTCATAAAAAGGTTACTCGAAGTCTACGCTTTTCGGAAGTTCCAGATGGCTAAGTTAAAAAGTATATTAGATGAACTCGTAAAAAGGTCGATTGCCGCTATAGATGGCTAAGTTAAAAAGTCTGATATACAAGGCGCAGTGTTTTTTATCAGTGCCGAGGCCATACATATGGTATGCCTCGGTGCTGATAAAAAACCTGCAACGCCGTAGATCGGACTTTTTAACTTAGCCATCATATTTATAAATTCCTGTCAGGGCCGGGTGTCCCGCCTGTATCAGCTGTTTCCAGGGGGATATTAC
>Ga0209633_10001344_pt1 | contig 25475 bp, 21 predicted proteins | sample Cruoilmetagenom1_FD_187290 | JGI IMG/M metagenome (GOLD analysis project Ga0209633, IMG submission 187290) | Oil polluted marine microbial communities from Coal Oil Point, Santa Barbara, California, USA - Sample 1 (SPAdes) (version 2) | ecosystem: Environmental > Aquatic > Marine > Oil seeps ...
TAAACACTGTATTAATTTCTATATCATCTGTATTAACTATTGATGGGGCAAATAATTTAGGTGTGGTACCTGGTAGTTCTTGACCTAAATAGGAATTATTTGAGTTAATGGCTTTACAGCTGTGCAAAATAAAAGCTAGTCCAATTATTGATAAGAAATAATACCTTCTGTTCATATTGTCTGATTTAAATAATTGCTAACAATTTTATAAACGTATTACGTTTATACATTATGCATGCAAGGTATTATAATTTTTTATAAAATTTTATGCAAAACAAGGGCTAATTCAGGTAAAATAAGGCCTATGGAAAGTCCGTTATAAAACATTACCCGTTTCTTTCGTTTTTGCTGTTTGTAATATTACAAGTTGGCAATACTTCAAACTGCCGCCTCAAAACCTTACAATTACCTTCTTGAATAATTAGGTGATTCTTTTGTGATCGTTACATTATGGGGATGGCTTTCATTGATTCCCGAAGAAGTTAACTTTACAAATTTTCCTGATGCTTTTAATGTGGCAATATCTTTGGCTCCACAATAACCCATTCCTGCTCGTAAACCACCCACAAATTGATGAATGCTTTCAAATAATTCACCTTTATAAGGAACTCTTCCAACGATACCTTCAGGAACTAATTTTTTAATATCATCTTCAACATCTTGAAAATAACGGTCCTTACTGCCTTGTTTCATCGCTTCTATGGAACCCATACCCCGGTATGATTTAAACTTACGCCCTTCATAAATAATAGTTTCTCCGGGAGATTCTTTTGTGCCTGCCAATAAGGAGCCTAACATAACGGTATCGGCACCGGCAGCAATAGCCTTGGGTATATCACCTGTATAACGAATACCCCCATCTGCGATTACGGGTACACCACTATCCTTAATGGCAGCTGCCACTTCTAACACTGCAGAAAATTGAGGAAAACCTACTCCGGCAACAACGCGGGTAGTACAAATTGAACCCGGACCTATACCCACTTTTACGGCATCTGCCCCGGCCTCCACTAAATACCTGGCTGCTTCGGGTGTGGCTATATTACCAACGATGATATCTAAATCGGGAAATTTTTTCTTGATCTTTTTTAATACAGTTACAACTCCCTTAGTATGTCCATGGGCCGTATCAATAATTACAGCATCTATACTGGCATTGGCCAATGCCTCAGCCCTGTCAACGGCATCGGGTGTTACCCCTATCGCAGCTGCCACACGAAGCCTCCCGTATCTGTCCTTATTTGCATTGGGTTTCTGACTCAGTTTCGCAATATCTCTAAAAGTTATCAGTCCCACTAATTTATAGTCGGCATCAACTACCGGCAATTTTTCAATTTTATTTTCCTGTAAAATAACTTCCGCCTGCGAAAGGGAAGTCCCTTTACTTACCGTCACAAGATTCTTGCTAGTCATTACTTCTGAAATAGGGCGTTCAAATTGTTTTTCAAAACGCAGGTCCCTGTTGGTAACTATTCCCAATAATTTTCCACTATCATCAACAATAGGAATACCGCCAATACCGTATTCCCTCATATAATTCTGAGCATCAATAACTTTGGCATCAATGGGTAATGTAACCGGATCTATGATCATACCAGACTCTGCCCTTTTAACTTTGCGAACCTCTTTGGCCTGTTGTTCGATGGACATATTTTTATGAAGTACACCGATACCTCCTTCCTGTGCCATTGCAATAGCCATGGCGGCCTCTGTTACCGTATCCATTGCGGCTGATACAATAGGTACATTCAATGTGATATTTCTAGTAAATTTTGCCTGGATATTAACTTCTCTCGGAAGAATTTCAGAAAAGGCCGGTACTAAAAGTACATCGTCATAAGTTAAACCTTCTCCTACAAATTTGGAATTATGTGCTTTCATGGTGCAATTAATTTAAAGGATGATAACAAAATATTTTTACATTTTGTTTCCGCTTAATTGTCATTCCTGCGCCCGCCTGACCGTTAGGGCAGGAAAGTAGGAATCCAAATTAATTGCATGCGAATTTACAATTATTAATTGAATTTGAATAGCTAAATTCTTATTATTCTTTGGACCGTAATAATTGAAAAATAATAATCAACATTGAAACAGTAAAAGACAGTGTCATTAAACTCCCGGAAAACATCACAATGTACTTCATCCATAGGATGCCTTTCCAGAGAAGATAAATTCCTCCAAAAGTAAATACCACTGAAAAAAAAGGTTCTATCATCAAAAATAATTTCAATTTTTTATTCAACCTTGTTATTGACAAGATCAGTCCAACTAAAAAGAATATCAGCGACATTGACAATATATGGGAATGCACGATAGAAAGCATTTCCTTATCAGGTTTTTTGAATTTCATTACCTCGACATCTTGAACATTTTCATTGCCTAAATAATTTTCTTCAATACCATTTGCAGATAGGGAAGATGTTTCATTAACAAATAATAAACCTGTATAAAAGCCTATACTTAGTACGATACTAAAAACTCCGATAAGGAGTTTAATTTCTCCAGGCAGCTTATGAATGAGTCCGTTGAGTTGCATTAGATAACTTTATTTTGATGTAATACTGTTATAGTCTCCAATAAATTATTGACAGCTACGGTCATAGCATTGGCAGAGATCGTTGCCCCAGAAATGGCGATAATATCTTTTTTATATATCAATTTATCCTCTTTTGTTTTACCAATGAACTGTTTTAACCAACGTTTACTACCAATTTCACCGCCATAATCTTCTCGATACACCAAAATTTTTGCTTTAACAATAATCAGGTCCTTATCAAATACAACCAAATAATCAAAATAGTCCACCTTACCAAATACCTTACCAATATACGCATAACCTAATTGCGTACTATCTATTTTAATTTCAAATAAATTGTCCTTATGGATCTTGGTTTTAAGTTTGACATTCATTTCATCTGAAACCAGAATTGGTTCCATCAAATATTCTTCAACGCTAAATAGTTGTTTGACCTCTTTATCAACTTTTTTTTTGATGTTTTTGGGGAGTTGGAACGACATCAAATTAGACCCAATAAATAGCAGCAATACATAAAAAAGTTTAAAATTTGTCATATGGTAAAAGTATTAATTTAGTATGAATAGTACGAAATAAAATGCCATTTAGCTGAAACATATTTGAATTTTCCATTTTAGCCATGCGATAAAATAATTTGTTTTTTAAAACCAAACTCCTATACCCAGGTTCAATTGATTCTTTGAATCAGCATTCGGAATGGCATTATCTTTTAATTGATAATCTGCCTTTACAACGGCACCCGGTGCCAGTTTATAACTTAAACCAACTGTCCATTCGTTTCTATCATAGCTAAAGTTTTTAACTAAATTACCCTCTACAGCATTATGTGTATCATAATTTTCATATCTGGCAAAAGCAATTAACTGTTGTTGTTTTTCTTGCGATAATACATTATACGCTGCTTCCACATACCAACCTTGTAAAGTACTTCCTAAATCCTTACCCGTTAAATTATTATACGCCCCAGTATCAGAAATATTGGTATGGATAAACTGTCCCCTGGCCGTAAAACGCTGGTAGGCGTAACGGGCATCTATCCCGATCATAGAAATACCTACATCGGCGCCATCTATATCCTGAATAGCATCTTCGGCTTGTGTACGTCCAAAATAGCCTGATACCCCTAAACGTAAACCCGGTATACCATAATGGTCTAATTTTGCTGCAAATGTCGGACTGTTAATAGTTGATTGAATTCCTTTTTGCCTTCCACCACGCAAACCACTTTGACCACCTAAAAATCCCGTAACTCCTCGATTTCCATCTGCTTCAGTAGACTTAAATCCGTTAAAGATATAAGCTTGATAACGTAAGGATGCATCATCAAATTTACCGGAAATACCCACACCAATTTCGCGCCAGGTAGTTGGCACAATTGCTCCATCGATACTGGGCCTTTCTACTCCATTGAATGTAGTTGGTTCATGATATTCATTGATGATCCCCATGGGCACTAACATTAACCCCCCGCGTATGTTCAGATTGTCATTTACACTATAATTTAAAAAGGCCTGTTCTACAAATACTTCTTCAACATGTTCAAATTCTACTTCTGTAATAAACTGGGTTCGATCGTTAAATTTGTAGCCAAAAAGTAGTACTAAGCGTTGGACATCTAATTCCCCATTTTTACCTTCTGGCTGATTATACGTAACTTCTCCATAACCTCCAACCGTAACTCCGGTACTAATATTACCTGATAAAATGCGCTGGGCTGCATTTTGCTGGCGCTGAGGATTGTTTCTTAAAGAGTCAGGTGCTGTCTGGCCAAATACAGCAATATTTAATAAGATAGCCGCCAAAAATATAGTAACTTGTTTCATTGTTTTTATTTAGACTTATTATAAATAACTAATTTATGTGACAAATGTAACAATGTAAATGCTATTAAAAAAATGATATTTATCATAATTTTAAACAATTAATTATAATGAATAATTTGACGATATTATGAAAGTAATACTAAATTAAGAGTGGGCTATGTATAGATTTAAATCATCTACAAAAAAACATTAGCAGCCTGTTTGTAGGCATTCTCAAAGGTATTCTGATCAAGCTTTAAGTCAATTCTTTTTTCAGTGAAGTATTCCAGCAATTTTTCGGTAGGCATATTTCCGGTAAGATCATCTTTTGCCATCGGGCAACCGCCATAACCTTTAACGGCACCATCAAAGCGTACACATCCGGCATTGAAGGCCGCATTTACTTTTTCGTACCATGCAGTTGGTGTAGTGTGTAAATGTGCTCCAAATTCTATTTGAGGGTATAAGGGGATTAAGTTTGAAAATAAATACTCAATAATGTCAGGTGTTGAACTACCGATAGTATCTGAAAGTGACAAAATCTTGACACCCATTTTGGCCAGTTTTTCTGTCCAGTTTGCGACAATATCTACATTCCAGGGATCGCCATATGGATTGCCAAAACCCATGGATAAATAGGCAACTACTTCTTTATTTGTTTTCATTGCTATAGCTAATATCTCATCAAGAATTACGATAGACTGTGCAATGGTTTTACTTGTATTACGCATTTGAAAATTTTCGGATATTGAAAAAGGATATCCTAAATAATCAATCTCTTCAAATTGTGAAGCGTCATTTGCACCTCGAATATTGGCGACAATTGCCAATAACTTGCTTTGGCTTGCGTTCAAATTTAATTTTGAAAGCACTTCAGCAGTATCACGCATTTGCGGGATTGCTTTTGGAGATACAAAACTGCCAAAATCTATGGTATCAAAACCTACTTTCAACAATAAATTGATATAGTCGGCTTTTACTTGAGTTGGAATAAACAGTTTAATGCCTTGCATAGCATCGCGTGGGCATTCTATGATCTTGACTTTGTTCATTTGATTTCAAAGATACAATTTTGGGTTTTACGAATTGCGATTTTAAAATTGAAAGTCGAAAGACTGGAGACTTAAAAAAACTTCCAGTTGGCAGTATTTCCTGAAACCGTTCAAGTTATTATAAAAGCGAGGAAAACCTAATAGCCTTTTGAGAAAATAACCTACTAGGCGACTAAAATAAAAATGGCGATGCCAATAAATACAGTAATTTGCAACCATTTCAATATACTTCCGGCCCTGGAATGCCGTCTTAAATAATTAGAAATAGCACCTGATAACACGGCGATAGTGGAAAAGACGACTAAGGAAACTCCCATGAAAATAAAACCCAATACAAAAAACTGCTTAAGGGGCTCCATTGTTTCGTTAAATAAGAAACCCAGGAAAAATGCCAAGAAAAAAATGGATACTTTAGGATTTAATACATTCATAATAAATCCTTGTTTAAAAAGCTGAAACGTACTTTTTTTTATTGCTTTTTGTGAAGATAACGATAGTTCGCTATCGCTCTTAAATACTTTATACGCCAGATATATCAGATAACTTGCACCAAATATTTTTAAGGATAAGAAAATCATTTCATTCTCATTGATCAAAGCGGACACTCCGAAAGTCACCAGCGAAGTATGTACCAAACAGCCTGATATTAATCCTAAAACCGTTGCAATACCATATTTAACCCCGTTTGTAATACTTTGAATTAATACGTATACATTATCAGGCCCGGGAGAAATAGTCAACAGGCCCGTAGCGGTTACAAATGAAATAAGGATAGTAGTATCCAATTTAGTTTAAGTTTAAGCATAAAAAAATCCTGCTTCCAATAATTGTCAGGAGTAGGATTTAAATATAGTAAATCTATATTCCATTTATAAGGACGCTGAATACTCTAACAGATCAATGATCTTTGAAGAATATCCATATTCATTGTCATACCACGAAACTACTTTGATAAAAGTATCTGTTAAAGCAATACCAGCTTTCGCATCAAAAACCGATGTACAAGTTTCGCCCACAAAATCTTGAGACACCACTAACTCTTCCGTATAACCTAAAATACCTTTTAATTCATTTTCAGAAGCATCTTTCATTACTTTACAAACTTCTTCATAAGTTGCTGCTTTTCCCAAATTAACTGTTAAATCTACAACCGAAACATCCATAGTTGGCACTCTAAAAGACATACCTGTTAGTTTACCATTTAACGAAGGAATAACTTTACCAACTGCTTTTGCTGCACCTGTGGAAGAAGGAATAATATTATGTATTGCTGCTCTACCGCCTCTCCAGTCTTTCATAGACGGTCCATCAACGGTTTTTTGTGTTGCTGTAGTAGCATGAATTGTGGTCATTAAGCCATCTGTGATTTCAAAATTATCATGTAACACTTTGGCTAAAGGGGCCAGGCAATTGGTTGTACATGAAGCATTAGAAAAGATCGTGTCTGAAGCTTTCAATTCCTTATTATTTACACCCATTACATACATAGGTGCATCAGGTGAAGGCGCTGAAATAATTACTTTCTTGGCACCACCATTGATATGCAATTGAGCTTTTTCTAACGTCTTAAAAATACCCGTACACTCAATAACATAGTCAACGCCAACTTCATCCCATTTTAGATTTTCAGGATTACGCTCAGCTGTAACTCTTATTTCTTTTCCATTCACAATTAATTTACCATCTTTTACCCCTACTTCACCATCAAATCGTCCGTGAACAGAATCATATTTTAGCATATATGCTAAATAATCTACCTCTAATAAATCATTAATTGCCACAACCTGAACATTTTTTCTTTGTGAAGCAACTCTAAGGGCCAATCTACCAATTCTTCCAAAACCGTTTATTCCTATTTTAATCATCCTTTATAAATTTTACACTGATAAGATATCAGATATTCTTAATAATTCTCTATTTATATCATGAGAGCTTTTAATAGCCTCTTCAATATTTGTTAACACTATTTTACCATCAATTAAACCAACCATCACATGCGACTTACCATCTAACAAACTTTCAACGGCCTTCACGCCCAGTTTACTTGCCAATACTCTATCAAAGCAACTGGGGCTACCACCACGTTGCATATGTCCTAACACAGAAACCCTGGCCTCATACTCGGGTAATATCTCCGTAACATGATCTGCCAATTCAAACACATTTTTACCAATCTTATCACCCTCAGATACCACTACAATACTAGACAATTTACCACTACGTTTACTTTTTTGCAATGTTTGTAACAATCGATCTAATCCTAAATCTTCTTCAGGTATTAAAATTTCTTCTGCTCCTGCACCGACCCCCGCATTTAAAGCTATAAACCCGGCATCCCGGCCCATTACCTCAACAAAAAATAACCTGTTATGTGAACTGGCCGTATCCCTGATCTTATCTATAACTTCTACTACCGTATTCAAAGCTGTATCATACCCAATAGTTGAGTTGGTACCGGCAATATCATTATCTATCGTTCCGGGAATTCCTATAAATGGAATATTGTATTCTTTACCAAAAGCAACACCACCTCTAAAAGTACCGTCACCTCCAATTAAAACCAAGGCATCTACTTCTTCCCTTTTTAGATTTTCATAGGCTTTTCTTCTTCCTTCAACTGTTCTGAATTCTTCCGATCTGGCCGATTGTAAAATGGTTCCTCCTTTGCTAATGATATTTCGCACACTTCGAGCCGATAGTTTTGTAGAATCTCCTTCAATCATCCCTTGATAACCTCTATAAAAACCAATACATTCAACTTTGTAATAGGTACAAGCCCTGGCTACCGCACGCAAAGCGGCATTCATTCCAGGGGCATCACCTCCAGAAGTAATAACACCAATTCTTTTAATTTGTTCCTTCATTCGTTGGATTTCATAAGACGTACAAAATTATGAATAATTACGCTCAATTTGAACAATCTATCGCGTTTTATACGAAATCGTTTTAGTTATACCGTTTCATCTAAAAAACCTGTTAAATGGCTAGAAATGAATTAGCAAAGTAAACCATCAATATTCAGAAGATCATTGACTTTGTAATAAAAAAATTCAATCCTAATTCTTTATAGAATCTTTCTTTTGAGTAGTAAAATTTATCAACTTCTTCTGTTGCTTTAAGCTATCCTTTTTCTTATTATTTTTTTGTTTTTTCTTTTTGCTTTTAAAAAATTTTTCTTTCAATTCTTTGACATTGTCAAAATCTACACGCCACGAAAGACCCAGGCCTTGCGTATACCCCTCAACATCAGTCACATCATACTCAATGTCATTTTGCCTGCTATACGCTTTGGCACTTAATGTTCCGTCTTCATTTAATGGGAGCTCTACTTCTACTTCTCCTATAATACTAGAACTTGTATTTGTTCCTACCGGTACACCAACTTTGCCATTTATTATGAGTCTTTCGCCAATTGTAGTAGAGACTGAAATGCCCAGTTGGTCATTTAATTGATATGTATTCACGTCATCTCTACTGGCTATATCATATGTTAGGCCCAGTTCAAATTTATCTCCCCTACTTTTTATAATACCAGAAAGGACACTGGCAATTTTTTCAGAGAGCGTTCCTGTAACCGCAGCATTACTATCAAAATTCAAAGAGCCTTCGTTTAAATTCATAAATGACCCTGTTGTCAACAATGAGAAAAACTGTGTCATTTTAGTATCTTCATCGTTTAATTTGAATTGCAACTCAGAATTGATAACTGAATTTTGGTTGGGTAATTGTACGTCAAAATCGATATCAGAATTTAATAATTGGCCTGTAATCTTGGCAATTAAATCAACATCGATTTTTCTCTTATTAGCAGTAGATATATTTTCCAGTAATACCGAAGGATTTGCTTTTGTCTTATATACAGCATTAATATTTAAGAAAGCATCAAACGGATTCCCCGCCCAAACTACAGTACCCCCTGGCTGTACGACAAAGTCTTTGTTTACGATATTTCTAAATTTATAAATACCCTCACTCACGACATAAGAACCATCAATTTCAAACTTACCATTTGTGTTTATTGCAATATCCATATACCCATTGCCGCTGCCTCGCAATATACTGCCGGTATTTTTATCAACAACTATTTCTACAATGGCATCATCGGTTACTGTGAGATCAAAATTCAAAGTAAGCCCTTTAACAATATCAATAATTATGTCTTGCCGTTGATTATAGTCAATTCCCCTATCAACATTTGTAATAAAATTAATAAGCTTAGAGTCTCCAATCGTCGAAACATCACTCAAGGGAATGATAAATTCTGTTCCCGGCTTCGTTGTGCCTACAACATCAATGACCAACTCGTCGGTATGTCCTTTTATTGTAGCATTTCCGTCCATAAAAGCTGTTCCATAATACTCCATGTCCTCTTTTTCTTCAGTATTTAATACCAACAAGTTATCGGTATCTACCGCTAAGTCTAAAAACCACTTTTCAAATTTATAGTGCGTTATTTTTCCCGATAATGTTGCTTCTGTATCCTGTACAACATCCAATAAAGTAGTCGGTAAAAATTTAAAAGTCTGATTGGTAAGTTCAACCCTTGGCTTACCAATTAAGTCATAATCAACATTTAAATACGGAATTGAAAAGCCCGCTTCTTCTAAAAATAAATGTCCATTAATATCAGGATTTTCCAATAATCCTGAAATGATTCCATTACCCGAAACATCTCCTCTAATATTATTTATAACATCTTCTCCAAGGGGATTCAAGATGCTAATGTTAAACTTATCAATTGCATAATTTGCAAGAATCGTCGTTTTTTTATTAGAGATATCAACTTCCCCATTGATTAAAAAACCATTACTGTTTTCGTTTTCCAGTCGTGCTTCGATTGCATATTGGTTAATAGAATTATACCCTTTTGCATTAATAAATAATTTCCCTTGCTCATATTCATTAGTATAAAAATCATTAATTGTTAAGTCAGCCGTGGGAAATACTTCTCCGTTACTTTGAGCATAATTAACAGTACCATTCACTAAACCCCTTAATGCAAAATTTTCAACTAAAGGTGTTATACCTTCCAGTTTAACATCTTTTAAATTTATGGTAATATTCTTATTGTTCTTTCCACTTATGACGCCTGCGAAATCAATTGCCTGATCTTCTGAAAAGATCTTAACCTTATCAATGGCAAATGTATGAAGTGCTTTATCAAAAACCACTTTGTTCTGTTTATTATTGGTTGGGTTAATATCCCAGTCATTGTCTTTAAACTTTATATTCGATTTTTTTAAGCCTACAACCGAGAGATTGTTTTCATTAATGGTATGGTAAAAACTCAGATCGAATTTTTCTCTTAAGTCTTTACCACCCACAAAATCCGTTCTAAAAAACAGGGTATCATTTAAGGTTACATTCACTAAATTCAAATCGGCCATATTGTAATGCTTTGTGTTGATTTTATCAACACTCAACAGGGTATTATATAATGGGTTTTTATTATCTATCTGCAACCTTATATTGTCAATAATATTTTCATACGCCTCAACTTTTGGAGATTTAACAGTGAGTTCAAATTTTTGTTCATCAGAATTGATTTTTCCTTTTATTGAAGTATTTGCCCCCAACTTAACCTCTGGAAAAAAGACATCTACTATCTTATTATATATTTTAAAGTTAAAATTAAGAAACTGGCCTTTGGTAACAGGCGTCGGATTATAATTCGTATAAATACTTCCCAGAGAATTGGTTGCCAGTTTACCCAATTCATTAAACTTAAAATTACCTTTAACCCTACCATCAACGATGTCTGTTGAATTTATGGTTATGGTTCTGGTACTATCCTGAAAAACAGAAGTTACCTTAAAATCTTTAAAATAATAATTATCGTTTTGATTTGTATAGGAAGCATTCGAAAAATCAATGGCTCCAACTAAATTGTCTAAAGAATTTCCTTTGACCTTTATGTCTATTTTACCCTGTAAAATAGCTATAGAATCTCTTTTAAATAGATTCAGTTCATTAAAATTCGAAAATCCTACATCTGCAATAAAATCAAATTTATACACGTCAGATGTCAGGTCGGCCAAGCCTTTAAAGTTCATTATCAAATTCTTATCCCTGGCGATCAAACTGCCATTAAAATGTTGATTCTTAAAGACACCATTAATATCAATATCATTATAGGTATATCCTTTGTATTGATGCTTAGAAACATTCCCTTTTATAGAAGTATTTAAATTCTCCAAAGTAAAACCCTGACCGTCAACATCGGCTATTAATGACATTTTCCCTACCAAACTATCATTCACTATTTTACCGAATTCTAAATCAACGAACTCAACATTACCTATATATTGTGCATTATCAATATCATCAATATTGGTTAGTTTTAAACTGGATATAGTTTTCCCTAAATCACTATCAATTGTGAGTTTTGAATCGACCAGTTCATTGGTAATATGAGATTGTCCTTTGATCTTAAACCTTCCTAATTTTTGAAAAGTTGTTGGCAATGTTTTGCCTAAGATATTGGGAAGAAGGTATTTTAAATTCTGATAATTGGAAGAAAGGTTATAAATATAAGCATTCAGGGAAAAGCCTTTTTCTGTATTTATTGCATTTTCAAAATGAAAAGAACCGTTTATAATTGAATTTCTATTCGAAACTAATTTTAGATCTTTCAAGGTAAAATTATTCAGTGTTCCTTTTAATTTTGTGGTAAAATTTACTTTATCATTTTCTCCCAACTCATCATAAAACTTATGTAAGTCTACTAACGATACCTTCGCATTTGTAAAATCAGCTTCTATCTCAACTTTGTTATTAAAATCTGCCAATTCTTTGCGTTCGTAATTGAAAATGATCTCAGCTTCAACTAAAGAGTTTTCTGTAACCAATTTTGTATTGGCAAACGTCATGTTACTTTTAGTATAAATAAAATCAGTTGATAAATTGGTAACTGTAATACCGTGATCCTCAATCAATGACAGATCTCTAATAGTAGCGTAAACATTAGGCCCCGCTATTTTAAAATCGTCAACATAGCCATGAATTTTCTTGTAAAAAACAACAGCTTTTTCTTGTTTGTTTTCATCATGGAGAAAAAAGTTAGCATTTGAAAGGTTTATTTTTGAAGAGGTCAACAAAAATGGTGGGGCATTACTTTTTACCGAATCTTTATCAAATTTTTCTACAAATATGGAAAGATTATCATTTTTTTCATCTTTATAAGTTTTCATATAAAGATAAACATCTTGCAAGTCTATCTCGTCAAATTCAAGCCGAGTATCCAATATGTTCTTATAATTGAATATTGAAGTGGTTAACTTATCAATGTAAATTAACGTATCTTTATGATGATCATTAATTTCAATTCTTTTCAGTTTAATATTTCCGAGATACGATAAATCGACTTTTTTAACAACAATATTCGTATTATACTGTTTATTTATACGGCTGGTCACTATTTTAGCAATACTTGTTTGAACTACGGGAAGTGAAAAAAGAACTATCAATACTACCGATAAGAGTAAAAGAATTACTATTGTTCTCAGGATTATTTTTTTTACTCGTTTGATAGTTTTAATTGTTTTAAATTTGCAAGTTTAAAAATACGCAATTTATAGGTACAATTTTTGTGCCTAACTAATAAATGTCAATTAAAAACTCAACATATATTTTAGCCATCGAATCGTCTTGTGACGACACTAGTGTCGCTGTATTACACAACGACAAAGTTCTCTCTAATGTTGTGGCTAATCAGGAAATCCATTCACAGTATGGTGGTGTGGTGCCCGAACTTGCTTCAAGGGCACATCAACAAAATATTGTTCCGGTTGTAAAACAAGCACTGAAAAAAGCCAATATTGATAAGAAAGAACTCAATGCTATTGCTTTTACCAGTGGCCCTGGACTAATGGGTTCATTATTGGTTGGCATCTCATTTGCTAAATCTATGGCTATAGCATTGAATATTCCTTTGATATCGGTTAACCATATGCAAGCGCATATATTAGCCCATTTTATCGATGATACCGACCAGTATAAACCTCCTTTTCCGTTCCTGTGCCTGACCATAAGCGGCGGACATACACAAATAGTGAAAGTAAGTGACCACTTTTCTATGGACATTATTGGTGAAACATTGGATGATGCCGTGGGAGAAGCTTTCGATAAATCAGCCAAAATATTGGGCTTATCTTATCCCGGCGGCCCTTTTATAGATACCTATGCACAATCGGGTAATCCTAAGGCATTTGAATTTCCACATCCGAAGACCAAGAATAAATTGGATTTTAGTTTTAGCGGATTAAAGACTTCAATCTTATATTTTGTGCAGAAAAATGTAGCAAAAAATCCTGATTTCATTCAAGAAAACTTACATGATATTTGTGCTTCCATACAATATACTATTGTAACTATTTTAATGACGAAGTTGGAGGAAGCTTCGAAGCAAACCGGAATACAGCATATTGCTATTGCCGGTGGTGTATCTGCAAATTCTGGAATCAGAAATGCGTTGATCGATGCCAAAAAAAACCAAGGTTGGAATATTTATATTCCAAAATTTGAATATACTACCGATAACGCTGCTATGATCGGTATAGTTGGCTATTATAAATTTTTAGAGAAGCAATTTGAAAATATTTCCGCTACGGCCGAGGCAAGGTTGAAGTTTTAGCGTTGGCAGTAGTCCCGACAGCCATTAGGGTCAGTTTACAGTCCTAAGAAAAAAATAGCCATTATTATACGCTGGTCTTATTTTCTTAATTCGTTCACCATTTCTCGACTTTTTACCGTGTCGTAAATAATTTTGAGCTTAGTGATGTGATTGAAGTCGTCGAATTCCAAAATATCCACTACATCAAATTCAACCTGTTTGTTATTTTTCATTGTCCACCTGTATTCAAAATACAAGGCTAATTTATTTGAGTCATTTTCTTGAAATATTCCCTTTAATCTTAATTTGGAATTAATGGTATCATTACTGAGTTCGTTATAAAATTCAGTTGCATTTAGCACACCATAAACTGGAGAATCAACAATTCCATTTTCTGTAAATAATTTTAGCAACTCTGTTATATTTCCTTTTTCGAGAGTGTCCAAGTACTGAATTGCAACTTCTTTTTTGGTAATCATTTGAATTTTTTTCTTGCGTACGGTTGGTGTATGGTTAGTTGCCGGAAATCAGTTATGATTTTCCACTATGGCACTAAGATAATAATTGTGAGTGAATTTCCGAGGAGGAAGTTCCACAGCAATTAATTCATACACGGTGTTGTGTGTAGTTTTTTATTTCCTTTTTTTATTGATAAAAATCATTTTCGTCTACAATAATTGTAGTCAATTCAACTGTATGTCCATCAGGGTCCTTTGTGTAAATAGAATGAAAATAATAATAGTCTTGAATATTAAATTCCAAATTCAGTTCAGTATATCTCTTTTTTGCTTTCTCAAAATTCTCGTTTGTTACATTGAAAGCAAAGTGGTCTATTTTCACATTTCTTGAGTTCAATTCAAATTGAGTATCAGTAAGTTTTGCTGGAAATAAAGCTATTCCTGATTTTCCAGAAAGTAGAAAAATAGGAAACTCTCCCCATTCTGGCAGCTGATATTTCTTTAGACCAAGAACTTTCTGATACCATTCCGCAGATACATTCAAGTTCTTCACTCGAATAGCTACATGGTCTAAAAATTCAATTGTTATTTCATTACTCTCCATATTCATTTCTCAAATTACTCACAACGTTTGGGTTATGGTTTGTTGTGGTTTGGCGATTGTTGAATCAAATGTTTTCACTTCTATAAACAATACCTACTTACGTCGTATAAATGAGTAGCAACAATTGCTTAACACAAAGCTCATAGCTTATTTTATTGTTTAAATGTAATGAAATTTTAATTCTATTTAGGTCCAAAACAATGAATTATAGCCGTTGTTGTCTACTAGCTTTGCTTATCTTAATGATTTACCTGTTTTGACATATACATGTACCAATTATACTCCCAAGTATTGCCATTATCTATAGAAAATGCTTGACTCCAAACAGGATTTTTAATATCAGATTTATCCCATACAAACATTACAATTATGTCTTGTTGATTAAAAAAGTCTTGTGCATAAAACTTCCCAATATTTCCATTAAAAGATCCAACAGTAGGAGGTTGAAGAACACCAGTATTACTATCAGTCTAGTACATACTCCAGAGTTTTGTTTTAGGATTAAACAAGCGTATTGTTCTTCCTTCGAATGGTTCACCATCAAACTCAGCAATAAAATCATCTGTATTCCCAAGACCATTTATTATTAATTGCATTTCTTGTAAGGCCTCAAATTCTACCCATTCTGTACAATTACAAAGACGATCTTTTAGTTTTTGATTTTCCATTTTCCAGCATAAAAATCAAAATCATTTTTTGAAGATGTTTCCGATGGAATTATCTCTAAAACACCATTTTCTAATATTCGAAAATCTTCCATATTTGTTCAGTTTTAGCTTGTACACAACGTACGTATAAACGTGCTTGTACGTTTATTTATAGTATATGCGCAAGTTAAATAATTCCAATAAAATATTAGGTATAAAAAAATTCCAAATCTCAAAATTGAAATTCCGAATTTTATTCTGTTTGAATTTATTAAAAGCCTTACATCATTGTAGCCGCAATACGTTTATAGATCCCTTTTTCGAGTTTGTTTCTAATAGCAGAAAAAGCAGCGATCGATTCGGCAACATCTTCAAGGGTATGTGTTGTCGTTGGAATCAGGCGTAATAAGATCATTCCTTTTGGAATTACTGGATATACTACAATTGAACAAAAAATACCATGATTTTCACGCAAATCATGAACCATTGCCATGGCTTCAGGGATATCACCTTCTAAAAATATAGGTGTCACACAGGTATTGGTATTTCCTATATTAAAGCCTTTTTCTTTTAATCCTGATTGCAATGCATTTACGTTTTCCCAAAGCTTCTCTTTTAACTCCGGCATCGTACGTATCATATCCAAACGCTTTAAGGCTCCTTTAACCATTGCCATTGGTAATGATTTAGCGAACATTTGAGAACGCATATTGTATTGTAAGTATTGAATAATCTCTTTATCTGCCGCAAAGAACGCACCTATGCCAGCCATAGATTTTGCAAAAGTTGCAAAATATACATCAATGTCATCTTGTACACCTTGTTCCTGCCCTGCTCCTGCTCCGGTTTTACCTAAGGTACCAAAACCATGTGCATCGTCAACCAATAATCTAAAATTATATTTTTCTTTAAGTGCTACTATTTCTTTTAATTTTCCTTGTTCCCCGCGCATACCGAAAACACCTTCAGAGATCACTAAAATCCCCCCTCCACTAGTTTCAGCTACTTTTACCGCTCTTTGCAAGTTTTTTTCCAAACTTTCAACGTCATTATGCATAAACGTAAATCGTTTACCATGGTGTAAACGAACACCGTCAATAATACACGCGTGTGAGTCTACATCATATACAATAACATCATGTTTGGTAACTAAGGCATCAATGGCCGATACCATACCCTGGTATCCGAAATTCACTAAATATGCAGCTTCTTTATTTACAAAAGAAGCGCATTCTTGTTCTAATTGTTCATGAAAAGTAGTATGACCTGACATCATTCTTGCACCCATTGGGTAGGCCATACCATGTTCAGCAGCGGCTTTAGCATCAGCCTTCATTACTTCGGGGTGACTAGCCAGGCCTAAATAATCATTAATACTCCAGGTAATAACTTTTTTACCATTAAAACCCATTCTGTTAGAAATAGGGCCTTCTAATTTAGGAAATACATAATATCCCTCGGCTTGTTTAGCCCATTTGCCCAATGGCCCTTTATCTTTTATTATTCTATCAAATAAATCTGTCATCTTCATATGTTTTAAACGGGTACAAAGTAATCACTTTTTTCAATGCTTTTCAAACTGTAAGCAACTCTTTTTCAACATATTTTTATCTAAATTACTGAGTTAAATATACCATAATTTATAACATTTACAAGAAAGTAGTTCATAAAAAAAGAGGCTTTTATTTCTAAAAGCCTCTTTAAACATTGTATAAATTATTCTATTTTATTATCTCAACTTCAGCATGAGCATGCTTCTGTGTATCAAAAAAGCCTTGTTCTCGCATCCAAACATCACTAAATACTTTACTCATATATCTTGAGCCATGGTCCGGAAATATAATGACAACCTTACTATTATTGTCAAATTCACTTTTTTTAGCCAATTGAAAAACAGCCTGCAAAGCTGCACCACTGGTATAACCGGCAAAAATTCCTTCTGTCAATGCTATTTCGCGGGTTCTGTGGGCACTATCTTCATCACTAACTTTCTCAAACTTATCAATTAGATCAAAATTTGTAGCAGTAGGAATTAAGTTTTTACCTAAACCTTCTATTCTATAGGGATAACTTTCTTTTGGATCTAATTCGCCCGTTTCGTGAAACTTCTGCAATACAGAACCAAACGCATCTACACCAATAATTTTAATATCAGGGTTTTGCTCTTTTAAATATTTTGCTGCACCAGAAATAGTACCTCCCGTACCACTGGCTGCTACTAAGTGTGTAATTTCACCATTGGTTTGCTCCCAGATCTCAGGGCCTGTAGAATTATAATGCGCATCAATATTCAATTGGTTAAAATATTGATTGATATACACTGAATCGGCAATTTCAGAATGTAATTTTTTGGCAACATTATAGTACGAACGAGGATCATCAGCACTTACGTGAGCCGGACACACATATACTTTTGCACCCATAGCTTTTAACATATCAATCTTATCATTAGAAGATTTAGAGCTAACAGCCAACACACAATCATATCCTTTTATAATACTTACCATTGCAATACTAAAACCTGTATTACCAGATGTGGTTTCAATAATGGTAGTACCTTTTTTAAGGATTCCTTGTTTCTCTGCTTGCTCAATAATATGTAATGCTATTCTGTCTTTGGTTGAATGGCCCGGGTTATAACCTTCAAATTTTGTATAGAACTCACCCTGCAAATCTTGGGTGATTTTATTCAATTTAATCATTGGCGTATTTCCAATGAGTTCTAACACATTTTGGTTGACACCTAAATTATGTTTCATAAAAATCAATTACGATTAATCTTAAATAACGGGCAAATTTAATACTTTTTTTTAAATTACTTTTCAATTCCTTCTAAATCTAGTAAAAAAGCATAATCAATCGCCGTTTCTTTTAATGCATTAAACCTTCCTGAAGCACCACCATGACCGGCTTCCATATTCGTATGCAAATACAAAACGTTCATATCTATTTTATATTCTCTTAATTTAGCAACCCATTTAGCAGGTTCATAATATTGTACCTGAGAATCGTGTAATCCTGCTGTTACCAACATGTTGGGGTATGCTTTCTTTTCAATATTATCATAAGGCGAATAGGATAACATATAATCATAATACTTTTTTTCATTAGGATTTCCCCATTCATCATACTCAGATGTAGTAAGCGGAATGGTATCATCTAACATAGTTGTCATTACATCCACAAATGGTACGGCTGCTACAACTCCATTAAATAATTCTGGATTCATGTTTACTACTGCTCCCATCAATAAACCACCGGCAGAACCCCCCATTGCGTATAGATGATCAGGCGAGGTATATTTCTTTTCTACCAAATATTTACCGCAATCAATAAAATCTGTAAACGTATTCATCTTATTGAACAGCTTTCCGTCTTCATACCACTGCCTTCCTAAATACTGGCTTCCTCTAATATGTGCTAATGCATATATAAAACCCCTGTCTAATAAGCTAAGGCGCGTTGAACTGAATCTGTCAGGAATTGTATATCCATACGAACCATAAGCATAGAGTAATACCGGCGTATTCTTATCTAATTTTGTGTCTTTTCTGTAGACCAATGACACCGCAACTTTTTTACCATCTCTTGCTGTAGCCCAAATTCTTTCACTTTCATAATTATTTTTATCAAAGTTTCCACCCAGCACTTCTTGTTCCTTCTTAATATCCTTAGATTTATCTTTCATATTAAAATCGATCACAGAAGATGGTGTTGTAAATGATTGATATCCATAACGGATAATATCCGTATTAAATTCGGGGTTGTTATACACTCCTACAGAATAGGTTTCTTCATCAAAAGGTAAATAATAATCGGCCGAATCATCCCAACGTTTTATACGAATTTTGTTGAGTCCGTTTGTACGTTCCTCCAATACTAAATAATCTTTAAATATTGAAATATCTTCTAACAATGTATCGTCTCTATGAGGAATAACATCTACCCAGTTTTCGACAGTAGTTTTGTTCTCTGGCGTCTGCATGAGTTTAAAATTTGTCGCATCGTCTTTATTAGTCAGCACATAAAAATGATCTTTGTAATGTGCAATGCTGTATTCTAACCCGTGAATCCGAGATTGGATCATTCGTAATTTCCCATTTGGCTTATCAGCTTCCAGCACCTGATATTCATTGGTCAATGTACTATACGAACCAATGACAATATATTTTTTTGATTTGGTTTTATAGACAAATGTGCCATAGGTATCATCTTTCTCATAATATACCTCAATATCCTCTGAGGTTTCGGTACCTAATACATGTTTAAATATCTTATCACTGCGTAAGGTAACCGGATCCTTTTTCGTATAAAAAATAGTTTTATTATCATTCGCCCAGGTAGAACCACCTGTTGTATTTTCTATTTTATCGGGATAAATTTCACCCGTTTCTAAATTCTTAAAGTGTATAGTATATTGTCGACGGCTTACAGTATCTATTGCAAAGGAGGCTATTTTATTATTAGGGCTGATATTTAAGCCACTTAAGGCATAATATTCATGCCCTTTTGCCATTTCATTGACATTGAATAGAATTTCTTCTTCAGCTTCTAATGTTTCTTTTTTTCGTGAATGGATTGGATATTGACCTCCTATTTCATATCTGGTAATATAATAATAACCATTATCTTTATAAGGTACGGACTCATCATCTTCTTTAATACGCGTCTTCATTTCTTCAAAGAGATCCTTCCTGAACTGTGCTGTATGTGCCATTTTTTTATCGAAATAGGCATTCTCAGCGTTCAGATAATCCTTTACCTTTTGTGTATGTTCATCGGGAGTTTTAGCATTTCTCTGCTCATCGGTCAATCGCATCCAATAATAATTGTCAATTCTAACATCACCATGCTTATCCAATTCTTTTGGAACTTTATCAGCTATAGGTGGTTTGACCTTGTCGTTTTTCATTTCGGCTTTCTTACATGAAGTTGCAAAAGTAAGTGAAACAGTTATTAAAAAAAGAATTATTTTTTTCATTTTTAAAAAGATTTAAAAATTGCTTCGAAAATACTAATTTTGTAATTATTAAATGTTAAATAAAATAAAATTATGTTCGGAGATATGCAAGGTATGATGGCTAAACTTAAAGAAGCGCAAGCCAAAATAGAAGAAACGAAAGCTCGATTAAACACTGTTTTAGTTGATGGTGAATCCGGTAATGGAAAAGTTAAGGTAACTGTTACTGCTAATAGAGAAATACGAAGTATAAATATTATCGATGACCTTTTTAATGAAAAAGAAGGGTTGGAGGATTATTTAATTATAGCTATAAACAATGCCTTGGAAAAAGCAACTGAAATCAATGAAGCTGAAATGGCGGCTGCAGCAAAAGGAGGTTTACCTGATATACCAGGGATGGATATGTTTAAATAATCGTCAAAAAAATCCAACCTTCATTATAAAATCCTTTATTTTTTATTTTATCCTTATTGTCACCTGACCCTTGCATACAAAATACCATAAGTAGAAATCGGCACTAATATTTTTCAGGCACAAAAGTTTGATCCGAAAACGGTGGGCGAATATATCCAGTTTCCTTAGTTCTTGTAGATAAGACTACTTTTTCATGTTCCAATTCCCCGTAGTCAATCATTCCAAGTAAATGATTTATACAATTTAGCCGGGCTCTTTTCTTGTTATCAGCCGGGACAACATACCAAGGTGATTGCTTGGTGTCAGTATATTTAAACATCTCGTCTTTAGCTCTACTGTATTCCAACCACTTTTCACGCGATTTCAAGTCCATCGGGCTTAATTTCCAACGCTTTGTTTGATCATCAATCCTCGACTGAAAACGGCTTTCCTGTTCTTCATCAGAAACGGAAAACCAATATTTTATCAGAATAATACCTGAACGGATCAACATTCTTTCAAAATCAGGACAAGATCTCATAAACTCATGGTACTCTTCATTGGTGCAAAAATCCATAACATGCTCAACTCCAGCTCTGTTATACCAACTTCGGTCAAATAACACCATTTCTCCAGCGGCTGGTAAATGCGGAACGTATCTTTGAAAATACCATTGGGTTTTTTCCCTGTCAGTAGGAGTTCCTAAAGCAACCGTCTTACATATTCTTGGATTCAGACTTTGTGAAATTCTTTTTATTACACCACCTTTTCCAGCAGCATCTCTACCTTCAAACAATACAACAACTTTGAGTTTTTTATACTTTATCCATTCCTGGAGTTTCACAAGTTCAATCTGTAGTCTCGCTAATTCCTTATTATAAACCTTAATACTGATCCTACGTTTGTCTCTCTTTTCTGGTTCAATATTTTTTAACCCTGTTGTTTTTTTATCCAAACTCATCCAAATATTTTAATCATCTAATGTAAATAAAATAAAGAATATATAAAAATGTATTGCATGGTCGAAAGACGTTACATCCTTAATATCCTTAAGGAAGATTAGAAGGATATTATGTAAATAGTTTATATTTTCGAAGATATCCAAATCGTTATCGTTTTTCTATTCTCTTATTAATAGGTTAATTCCCAGAAAACAGATGGTTAAACTTGAAGTATTCTAAGAAGTATTTATGATTTTTCTTTAAGGCCAAGCATAAATCTATAAATTAAATACTGTGCCAAAATATAGGTTATCATTATGGCAACCGGATAGAATGGCCTGGGTTCATGAAATTTATGCAATGCGATCATACTATCTGAAATAATGAACAAAACTGAACCCCATAATAATATTTGAGATATTTTTGTTCTGTTAATAAAATAATTTAATAATGACACTATCCCAAAAATAGAAATTGTTATTCCATATACAATTACGGGAATTAAAAATTCATTTAAATTATTTTTTAATAACGAAATCAAGACTATAAAATAAACCATAAAAAGCGCAATAGCACCGAATATTTGCTTAGAATTTGGCTTTTTCAATTGACCACTGATTATTTTTATATATAGAATTTGAGTAATTAAAAAAGAGCCTATTCCCAACAAAAAATATCCATTTTTATCTAATAAAAAAACATCTCCAAAAAAAGAAAAAAACAAAGCTGAAATATACCATTTACTGCGTTGCTCAGCTGAAAAATAATACAAAATAATAACTGATAAAATAATCATGGGCTTAAAAATAGCTTGAAGCCATATTTTATGTAAGGCAATTCCAATAATATCAAGAATGGAAAATGCAATAAACAATATTGTTAATCCTTTGCTTATCTCATTTTTTTTCATATTTAACCTTAAAATGTATATTTTCCTTCATATTGTCTTTACAAAAAACTTAATCCCAGTTAGTAAAAATAATCAAGATTTAATAAGAACTATAATTCCTTATAAATTATCCTCTAAAATGCTTATCTTTATTATTTGCGGACTATATAACTTATAGTTTCAAAATTATTTGGTTAATCATTACAGGTAGAAACTATTAATAATAATACTAAACTGGATTATGACAGACATTTGTTATTATTGTAAAAAAAAATCTAAAGCCACAGGGAAACTAGACCAAAAAGAGTTAGAAATATTAGGTCATAGTTGTAATCAGGTTATATTTCAAAAAGGCGACACAATCATGATTCAAGATGCCATGTCATCTAATATTGTTTTTGTTATGGAAGGTCTTGTTAAAGTTCATGCTATGGGGCCGGAAAAAGAACAAATATTAAAAATCGTAAAGGGCCCTTCCTATCTTGGAATTCCAACAACAATTGGTGCAAAGATTAATGAATATTCTGCCACTGCCATCTCTAAAACTAGTGCTTGTTTTATCGGATTTAACGTTTTTAAAGATTTTATTAAACAAAACGGACAATTTGCTTTTGAGATCATCGTTGAGTTATGTAAAAGTGAATTACATTATTATAAAAAATGTATTAACCAAGTGCAAAAGCAAGGGCCGGGAAAAATTGCAGAAGCATTATTATATTTTTCCGAGAAAATATTTGATAAACGAAATTTTAAATTACCCTTAACAAGAAATGAGTTAGGAGACCTAACTTGTACTTCAAGAGAAACCGTATCAAGAATACTTTCGGACTTTTCAAATAGTAATATCATTAAAGTAAATAAAAGGAATATATCCATTTTAAACAAAAAGCAATTGGAACTTATTTCAAAAATGGGTTAACAAAAACTATTTCAATTTCCAACAATATATTTTTTTACAATCGAATATTGCTGAAAATGCGGTAATAAACAAAGTTATTCCTAATTTACTTTACAATAAACGATACAATTAAAGCAAACTCAAATAAGGCCAAAACAATAAAAATACTCCATAGAGCTATTGGCAATAAAACGGCTAATCTGGTAAAAATTTCTTTAGTTCTCATAATAATAGATTTAAATATTAATTTTTATCTAACCTTCAGCTTGAAGTTAATTATTAATATTTCTTAAACCTAAAAATTATACGTGATGTTAAATAAGAATTTTTGTGATATAGCTCACAGTAGAGAACTAATAATCATACATCTTTGGTGGATATATATACCTATTGTATATTTTTTAACAATTAAGAGCAAGGAATTGCCTTAAGCTATTCTTTTGGCAAAACACAGCTTTTATCTAATTTTAATAATAGAGGTTGAATGCCAGTTATCAAGCTTTCTTTCATAATACTTGAGTCATCTTTGTGACATTGTAAGCAAGCACCTATTAATAGGATCTGTTTTTGTTCTTTAATGGTAAATGGCCTAAAATCAGTTCTTGTAGAAAAGACTGCAGCAGTCGGTTTCTCTAAAAATGGAATCCAGGCATCTTCGGGCAATTTATCGTTAGGATTCAGATCATAATCGGCAGTAAACAACCATTCTCCATACCCTTTTGAAGTATCATACTTTAATGTGCCCATTCCATAACCAATTGCTGCCGGATCACTATGACACGATTTACAGTCACGCGATGTTTTAGCTATCGTATGTGGTGAATTAGGTGCATAGAGCCTATGAAAGGTATTATTGTCTTTTTTTGTATCATCAAAACTTTCATGATCAATTGTCAATATCATCCCGGGAATAGCAGGTTCAATGATGTGTTCATCCTCTTTAATTCTGACTCCCATTGAAGGCTTTCCTGAATTAAACTCAGAAACATATTCAATCCATTGCCCGACAACTTCTTTTTTTTCTAATAGATCATATCCTTTTTTGTCGTTTTTATCAAAGCTATTGTGACAACCAATACATTTCGGAGCCCATTGTGCATGACACGAAGAACAACTCACATTTTTATGCGCATTATCTCTCGAACAAATTTCGCTTTGTTTTTTTATCTCGTGTAACTTCTCATCTTTTTTTCCAATTAAAAATACAGCTCCATTTTCATCTACAAAAGTATTAACTAAAGGATGCCCATCTTTCTTTACTGCCAAAATTCTTTTATCTGTATGTTCGTATTTTCTGTGTAAAAAAACCAATGAAGATTCTGTATCTAATTCTTCAAAAGCAATGGTATTTGGCTTATCTTTAAAATGACAATCTGCACAATTCAATGTTACAGCCATTTCCTCATGTAGATAATCTTTTCCATCACCCATCACCTCATGCGAACTATGGCAATCAATACACAACATTCCTTTAGCATGATGTACATCTTCACCTTGATAACTATACACACGCTTATCTTCAAATACTTTATAGCCTTCTTTATTTACAATATTTTGCTCGTCTAAAAGTGTTTCATGCCAACCTTCGTAATTGGTTGAAATTCTACTTGATCTACTGTGACAACCAAAACAGTGTTCATTGGTCACAAATATGTCAGTAGATGGATGAATTTTTGGCAAT
>Ga0209633_10001345_pt1 | contig 25472 bp, 15 predicted proteins | sample Cruoilmetagenom1_FD_187290 | JGI IMG/M metagenome (GOLD analysis project Ga0209633, IMG submission 187290) | Oil polluted marine microbial communities from Coal Oil Point, Santa Barbara, California, USA - Sample 1 (SPAdes) (version 2) | ecosystem: Environmental > Aquatic > Marine > Oil seeps ...
AGAATTGCAAAAATTAAAAGTGCAATTTCTTCAGTGTTCCCAAATGGTGTTCCTACTGGTATGAAAAAATAGATTAAACAAGACATGAATTAGCTTTTTAGATTTTCTATAGTTGTCATTTCGAAATTAAAATTTGCTGTCATTGCGAGGAGTGTTTTTTACGACGTGGCAATCTTTAGTAAGTGAACGTAGAACATTAACAGATTGCCACACCCAACACAAAACGTTGGATTCGCAATGACAATCATTTTGTAAATATTTGTCTAATAAACGATTTGATAAACGTACATCTACTAAATTAGTTTTGTCATGCTGAATTTATTTCAGCATCTATCCCAATTCAAGAGTTAAATACTCAGATTCTGAAACAAGTTCAGAATGACACCACAAAAATCTTTATGGATGATAAACTAAACTTGCACCAACCCATGATTTATTTTTATTAAAATCCACTCCTATCATTTTCCCTTTACTTACGCGTAAAAGATTATTTATTAACATTGGTTTATCATCCCACAAATACATTAATCTAATCTCAGCTTTTGCTAGACCATCAGGAGTTTTAATAACCGGAACATATTCAACTTTTTTTTGCAAAATATAATTCTGTTTATTTTCTATTTTGTCTAAATCCTCTTTAGTAAAATCAATTTTAACTCCAGCTCCGGCAAAAGAGTATAGCGGTTTAAGAACATATTCCGTCAAATTTATAGTATCCAAATCTATCTGATCCAGATAATAACTTTTTGGAGAATATTTAGAATTAATTAAAGGAAGTGAAAATTTGCTAACTTTAAAAAACCAATTAGGATGTCCTAACCACTTTACGTCATAGGCTTTGTGGAAGTCAAATCCACTTTTAATTTCTGTTGATTCTAATTCATCAAAAATCACTCGGTTGTAAATTTTCTTAATCTGAATTTCAATTCCATTTTCTGAGTAGAATAGTTTTTCACCTTTCGCAATAACATCACTTATACAAATTGGTTTTATACCCAACAATTTATGAGTTATATGGAAATCTATCCAAGTTTTTTGCTTGTATGGATCAATCTCCAATAGTATCACATGCTTCGGGTCAGTTTCCCCAACCAGAGTATTCCGCAGTAGTTCTATATAAGATTCTTGATTTAATCCATTAAAATAAGGTGTTAACTCTTTTGGAATATCAAAATTATTTTTAATTTTTTCATCAACAAAAGATTGAAAACCATATAGTGATGGAAAGCCTTGTAACTCTATAAGTTGAGGAAGAAAATCTCCATTTTCATCTTTTGTAATTGCAAAATCAACTTGAAGAAACATTGGTTGTTCATCTTCATTTGGAACTACTAAATTTTTTGGGATAGCATTTTCACTTGAATTTTTAAACTCCTCAGTTTGAATAGCAGAAACAATTTCATCGCCAGCTTCAATCAATGTATTAGTAAAATTTTCATCAATAAATAAAGGAGTTTCGCAAATTCTAAAATCTAATTTACGTTGTACTGTATCTTCAATATCTGCCAGCATTTTTTCATATTTTTCTACTGTGAATTTTTTATTAAATTTCTCGCGTAACTCATGTACCATATTTTATTAAATCTCCAATCCTTTGTAAGTTTCCGATATAATATAATCAACAACATCTTTAGTATTTTTATTTTCATCCCAAACTTTAAGTTGCCTATCAGCACCTGTGCCCTGCACTAACATTACATCTTTCACATAATTTATTTCATTTCTAATACCTAACTCATCAACAACTTCTTCTATAAAATCTAAAAGTTCAATAATAAGTTTTTTTGCATCTACTTCTTCTTTTTTACCAAAATCAATTAATTTACCATTGATACCATATCTACTTGCACGCCATTTGTTTTCATTTATATATAAGCGTCTATAAAGTCTAAAGCCAAGATTTTGACTAATAAGTTTATAAAGTTTAGCAACAATACCCTGGAACAATGCTGCAATAGCAATGGTTTCATCAACAGTTAAAGGAATATCACATATTCTGAACTCTAAGGTTGGATATTTGGGATGCGGACGAATGTCCCACCAAATTTTTGTTGAATCTTCTATGCTGCCAGTTTTAATTAGCGTTTCAACATAAGATTGAAACTCACCATGACTTGAAAAGTAATCTGGAATTCCGGTTCTTGGAAATCTATCGAAAATTTTAGCTCTATAAGACTTAAAACCAGTATTTCTACCACGCCAAAAAGGAGAGTTTGTAGAAAGTGCGAAAATATGAGGTAAAAAATATCTTGACGCATTCATAATGTGAACTGCTAATTCTTTATCATCAATACCAACATGCACATGAAGTCCAAAAATTAAATTAGCTCTGGCAACTTGCTGCATGTCTTGTACAACTTCTTCGTAACGAGGATGTTTTGTTATTTCTTGCTCTTCCCATTTGGATATTGGGTGAGTTCCAGCTGCAGCAATTTTTAAACCTTCTTTTGCTGCAAGTTGAGCAAGACTTGATCTTAACTTAAGAACCTCTTCTCTGGCTTCCTTAATATTTACACAAACTTTTGAGCCCGTTTCAACAACTGACTGATGCATTTCAGCTTTAATCTGTTCTTTTAGAATAAGCTTGCCACCTTTTAAAATCTGCTCAACTCTTGATTTTAGTTCTCTTGTCTCAGGGTCAATAATTTGAAATTCTTCTTCAATTCCTAACGAGAATATTTTGTCGGAACCCATTTCTTACTCACTTTTTTTTATCTGAATTTGATTTTACTTTTTTATCATTTGCAAAAGAAGTAATAAAATCACCCCAAGTTAAATTGTTAATCCCTTTCTTATGACTCTTAGTTCTGTTTATAGCCATGTTAGCTACTGTCTCAACAACCCATTCAAAATTTTCCTCCCCAACTGATTCTATTGCAGCGTCTGGTGCAGGGTTACCAAAATCAATTGCATATGGAACTCCATCTCTAATTGCAAATTCAACCGTGTTAAAATCATAACCTAAAGCGTTATTAATTTTAAGAACGCCTTTTTCAATCTTTCTTAGTATTTTAGCTTCAATCGGTTTTGGGTTTTGCACATATCTCAAATGATGTGGTTGTTTCGGATCGTACTGCATAATTCTTACATCTTTTCTATCTATACAATAGCATCTGAAGTAATCTGTAAAGTCAATTGCTTCTTGCAACATCATGACCAAAGTATCAGTATCGTGGTAATCTCTAAAAAACTCTTCTTTATTTTTTGGATTGTAAACATTCTTCCAACCTCCACCAGCATAGGGTTTGAAGAAAGCTGGGAAACCAATGTAATCAAAAATATAATCCCAGTCTAAAGGGTAATCTAAATTTCTCATTGAATCAACAGTTGTATCTTCCGGATGTTGATTGGATGGAAGCAATACTGTTTTGGGAACAGCAACTCCAATTTTTGTAGCAAGTGCATTATTAAAAAACTTTTCGTCTGCACTCCACCAAAATGGATTGTTAATAACTGCTGTACCAGAAAGAGCAGCATTTTTTAAGTATGATCTATAGAATGGAATGTCTTGCGAAATTCTATCAATCAGCACATCGTACTTATCATGCTGTCCTTGTTCCACTACATTTACTTTTGCTAACTCTGCTTTTATTCCTCTAACCTTTTTACTATTCACTCGTTCAACAAAAGCTTCTGGAAATGAATTTTCTTGTCCAAATAGAATTCCAATTTTTTTCATTTTATTTTCTTTATCCTTTTTAATTATTTTTATTACATATTTTATTAATATAAAAAAGTATTTACTTAAAAACATTAAGCTGGTACTAAAATTAAAATAAAAAGCCACTCATTTCTGAATGGCCTTTCCGAATAAATACTTTTTTATAAAGTTTTCTCTCTCTACTTCTATCTTGCTGGCAAACCAAATGATCCAATAAAAACTTTGGCAACTCCAGGATTTGCCCATGGATCCATTGATTGACCATATTGAAGAGCGGCATTAGCAATAAACACACTTAAACGGTTTGATATTCCTCTAGTTCCAAATGCTAAACTTGTAGGGGTATTAAAATTATTTGCATCTGCTGGCAAAGCAATAGGTGTTACAACCTTTGTGTTAGGATTTAACTTTACAAGTGGAGGTAATGGCGGTGCCCCAATACCTGACAATGTGCTTGGAGGTAAAACTCCGTAAATATTTTCATTTATATCAACTGCTAAACCATCAACATTCATTAGTAGAAAATCTTGTTTTACCAATTCGATGGAAGCTACTTTTCCATTAATGCCAATTATTATTCGTGATATACTATTTTGAGCTGTATTAGCAACATAAAGTTTATTAGGCGGAAAAAATGCTATACCGTTTGCTCCTGGCAATGGAAAAGGAGTACCACCAGGTACCATGCCTCCAACCAACAATGGATCTTCAAGCCATTTTATAAATATTTTATTTTTATACTTCCACACAGCATAACCATCACTATCAGTACAGTATAGGTTACCAAACCAATCAAATGTCAAGGCATTTGGTTTTAACATTTTTTCGGACCCTTTTAAACGTAAGGGAATTCCATCATGTCCGATACGATAAACACCATTTGTCTTTCTATCATTCGTACCAAATGCAACATAAACATTTCCCTTCCTATCGGTTACAAGACCAACAGCATGACCAGAACCAGGTAATCTGGCATATTTACTGTATGAACCATCTAGATTTACTTTTAGAATTTCATTTATACTTCGATTAACTCCTCTTGTATTACTAATGAACATGTTTCCTTGTTTGTCAAAAGTAATTCCTTCGGGTGAATTTCCGTGCTTTAGAGATAAAATTGGTGTTACCGTACCGATTGAAACTTTTTCAAGGGTAACTTCTTCTTGTGGTGAAACTTCAGGACCTACTGGTGGCTCCTCATCGCAACTCCAAATGAATAAAGTTAACAACATAACCAATAAGATTAAAATTCTGTTTTTCATAATAGTATCCTCTTTTAGTTAGTTAAACATATTTAATTATCAAGCTGATAATCTTTTGTTTATCGTAGAAGTATCATTTTTTTTGTCTCAACAAAATCTACAGTTGTTAGTGTATAGAAATAAATTCCACTTGAATTATTACTTGCATTCCACTCAACTTTATAATTTCCAGGTTGTTGTTTTTTGTTTATGAGAGTTGCAACTTCTTTTCCTAATATATCATAGATCGTTAACTGTACGGAACGAAAATTTTCGTTCCCTCCATTTGGAATTGAGTATTTAATTTTTGTACTTGGGTTAAATGGATTTGGATAGTTTTGTTTAAGTACGAATTTTTCAGGAACTAAATTGTTATCTTCATCTATTGAAGTTACGGAATCATTCCATCCATCATTTTCTGCAAACTCAGCTATTTGAATTGCTCTTTCTGCATTAATTATGAGGTCATTTAAACTATCACCTGCTACATATGCAAAAGTTACCCATGTAGTACTATCTTTAGCAATAAAATCTATGTATGTACCTCCAATCGTATTAATATCGGATATCGGAGGAATGTTAGTATCAATCTTAGATATATAATTAAATGTTTCTTCCCTCAAATTCGAAGGAAAATTGTTTGTCAATTTACATCCATAAAGTGAGTCTATTGCTACTACACCAAAATAGGGTCCGCTTATATCTGATTTACAAACAAATGTTAAGTTAAGCCCTAAATCAATACCACCACTATTTTGCAGATAATTGCCAATATCCCAAGCAGTAGTGTGCCCAACGTAGAGATCATAAATATCATTTCCTGTAGAATTAATAAATCCATATCGGAAAAATATTACATCTTCAGATGTATTAGAATACGTTTTTTGTATAACAGTAAATCCTGATCCGTATTTTTGAACGGGAACACCTTTATCCTTTATCTTTATTTTTGAAACCTGATTAAAAAATAATTCTCCTATTGTTTCTTCTTTAAAACCTGCACTAAATTCACTATCAATGTTTCTCCAATCATCAATGTAATTAGAACCTTCACCAAAGGAACCATTTACAGATCCTATAGAAGAAGTTCCATAAACTATTCCGGAACACCAAATGCCATCCATGCCTTTCCATGAGAAAAATCCACTTTTGCCATCAACTGGATTATCACCTATAAATCCATCATTCCAAACTGTGGCACTAATGTTATTAGTGGTATGAGTAAGTTTCATTAGTGATTCGTAATTTTGAGCCGGTAAAGTAGTGACAAATAATAAAACTAGAATAAAAATTGAAAAATTCTTCATTGCAACCTCCGCTATTGTTGTTGAAAGATGTCAACACAATTGTATGGATTGAATAATAACGATTCTACCAGAATGGGAACAAAAAATAATAAGATGGGAACATTTGGGGAAATTCTAAATTTAGAGATGTATTTTTAAGTTAATTCTTGTTCATACTTAGATGGAGACATACCAAATTGTTTATTAAAACATTGTGCAAAATATGCAGGATTATTAAAACCGACTTCAATTGCAATTTCTGAAATATTGCCAAAATTATGCTCTATAAGTTTTGCTGACTTTGTTAATCGAATTCTACGAGTTAAGTCACTTGGTGATTCGCCAACAATTGAAAGAAGTTTTCGTCTTAGTTGCTGTCTGCTCATAAACAATTCTTCGGCAAAAATATCTACTCCAAATGATGTATCTGCAATATGGTTTTCGATTATTTTTACTGTTTTTTTTAGAAACTCTTTATCTACTGAGGTTATTTCTTTATCATTGCAATCAAAGATTCCTTCTTTTAGAAAATGTTCTCTTAATCTTTGTCGCTGCTTTATTAAATTTTTTACTCTAACTTGTAGTTCTTCAGCATCAAATGGTTTCATCATGTAATCGTCTGCTCCAATTTGTAACCCTTCAATTTTATCTTGATCCGCAGCTTTAGCCGTTAGAAGAATAACTGGAACATGATTTGTTTTTTCGTCTGTCTTAAGTTTATCTAATAGTTCAAACCCATTCATTTTAGGCATCATTACATCACTAATTATAATATCAGGAATATACTTAAGTGATTTTTCTAATCCTTCTCTTCCATCAGCTGATTCAATTACTAGATAGTCTGTTTCAAAATATCCTTTAATGTAATTTCTCACATCCGTATTATCTTCAACAATAAGTAGAATTGGTTTGTCTGTACTCATCAAAATATCAACATCTACTTTATCAACTTTTAACTCATTATTCATCTGCGGGTCGTTTACTTTAAGTTTAGATAAATGTTCTTTCTCAATATTATTTTTTTCTACTATTTCATTAGCTTTTAAATGATCTTTGCCTAATGGAAAGGTTACTATAAAAGTTGTTCCTTTTCCCTCTTCACTTTGTACAATTATTTTACCCTTATGTAACTCAACAAGTTCTTTTGTGAGTGAAAGCCCAATACCGGTTCCCTCAAATTCTCTGGTTTGGTTATCATCAACCTGGTAAAAGCGGTCGAAGATTTTAGTCAATCGTTCTTGATTAATACCCACGCCTGTATCGGATATTTTAATTTCTACAGAATTTCCTTTTTTACTTATATCTGCTTCAACTTTGCCACCTTCATTGGTAAACTTGATTGCATTTGAGAGGAGGTTATTTATTATTTTTCCCAATTTATCAACATCCACAAATAGATGGAGTGTTTTAACAAAAGAATTAAAATGTAATTCCAACTTTTTAGTTTCTGCTAAAGAGACAAAAGATAAAACCAATCCTTTTAGGAGTGGTATAATATCCTCATACTTGGTTTTTAATTCCATTTTTCCGGCTTCCAGTTTTGAAATATCTAGAAGTTGATTTACTAATTGATGTAATCGGGAAGCATTACGGGAAATCAATTGGAGCTGACTGTTTGTGTCATTGTCTTTAAACTTTTCAATAAGTTTATTGATTGGTCCTAATATCAAGGTTAATGGAGTACGAAACTCATGAGATATATTAGCGAAGAAACGGGATTTTAGCTGATCCATTTCCTGTAATTTTTCGGCTTGTACGTGGTCCAAATCTGCTTGATGTTTGAGTTGTAGCCTACTTGTTTGAAAACGCCATGTGGCATAGATTATGGAAATAAACAACAAAAAGTAAAATGTATAAGCCCAATTAGTTCGCCACCATGGCGGGAGAATTATTATGCTGATTGATGTTCCGGCTTCATTCCAGAAACCATCGTTGTTGGAGCCTTTAACTCTAAAAGTATATTCGCCCGGATCAAGTTTTGTATAGGTAGCAAATCGTCTGTCTGCATCTGTGGAAACCCAGTCAGGATCAACTCCTTCCATTATATAGGCATATTGGTTTTTTTCTGGATTTGTATATTCTAGTCCGGCAAATTCAAATGTGAAAACATCTTGTTCATAATCTAGAATGATTTCGTCACAGAATTCTATCGAATTTTCTAATGGAGAATCTGGCCCAGATTTGATGAATTTATTGAATAATTGAAATCCGGTTATTTTGATTTTGGGAATGACCTTTTGATCTTTTATCTCAGAAGGATCAAACATATTAAATCCACCTGGTCCACCGAAATAGAGCAGCCCATCGCTATCTTTGAAACAACTCCGGACAGTAAAAACATTTGATTGAAGTCCGGAACTTTTATCGAAATTTTTAAAAGAATTTAATTCATGATCAAAGCGGGACAATCCTTTATTCGTGCTGATCCAGATTTTACCAAAATCATCTTCAACTATACCTGCAATATCCTCAGATGGAAGACCATTTTTTACTCCGTACTTGGTAAATATTTCACTTTTTTTATTAAATTTATTTAATCCGGCTTCGGTTCCAATCCACAAATTCCCCTCTCTATCTTCACAAATAACGTTAACTTTATCGTTACTTAATGAATTACTGTTATTTAATTCGTTTCGATATTGAGAAAAACTATCTTTTTTGTTCGACATTCCTCTGTCACTATTCTCGATTCGTTTTATTAATCCTTTCCCATTTGAACCAAACCATATTGTTCCTTCAGAATCTTCAAAGAGCATTTCGATTGAATTAGAAATATCTTGATCTGTTGATATTTTATAAGGTATATATTCTATTTTTGTTTCATCATATTTATAAATAGTTCTTCCAGGTCCCTGCAAGTTCCAAATAATTCCCTTGCTATCAACAAAACAATAAAAGATTCCATTACTGTAGTCTCTTGCCATAATTAAATTTTTATCTGTAGCATTAAAATTTCTTTCTCTTCGTACTATATTGATATTTTGGTCTTCTGAGGGCTTAAATATAATTGGACCTCCTATTGCACCATTTGCAAAATGTCCAGTTGAATTTTCAGTTTTAGTATCAAAGGATACTAAATTACCAATACCAGAATGCCACAATACACCCGAACGTGACATTGATAAATTAATCGCAACCGGATTTGGACCAGCAATCAAAAACCTACCACTCTTTTTATCAAATTTATTTAATCCGCCATATCTTAGCCCAATCCAAATGGCACCAAAATTATCTTCTGCAAAAGAGGTTACACTATTATTACGTAAACTATAATCGTCACTCGGATTATGTTTATAATGATTAAATTTTGTTAGATTCGGGACACATTTGTTAATTCCTAGGTTACTTAATCCCATCCAAATAATTCCTGACTTGTCAATACACAAGGCTGATATTCTAGTGGCTAAGGAGGAGTCACCCAAAATTGAAAATTGTTCGTACCAGATCAAAGTATCTCGAGAAGAATTGATTTTAGAGAGTGCTCTGCTTCCCCCCCAAATGTTTCCATCTTTATCTTCACAAAGTGCCTGAATCAAATTAGAAGCAGCAGGTCCCAAAACGACTAAATAAGCAGCAGCATCACCCTCAATAAATTGGGGTAGTATAAACTTTTCGGACTCCCTATTAAATATAAAAATGCCTTCATATGTTCCAACCCATAAAACACCTTTTTTATCTTCCAAAACAGACGATATCATATTGCGATTTGCATTATATGGGTTATCTGTATTCAATGGGTAAATGGTATAATTTTTATCTTCAGAAGTTTGAGAATCATATTTTACCAAACCAAGATTACTTCCTATCCAGAGAATTCCTGATTGGTCTTCACAGATTGAGTATATAAACAATCGTTCGATTTCTTTTAGATGATAAGAAAATGTTTCTGAAGTTCTATCAAATTTTGTAAAACTTTTTCCCCCTAACCAGTAATATCCATTTCTATCTTTGCAAATAGATTGAATACTTTCATCCATAATAGATGAAGCTTTGTCACTCTTATTATTAAATTGATAAAATTTTCTGGAAAGTCGATCAAATTTTACCAAACCGCTGTTTGTGCCAAGCCAAAGTACTGTTCCGCTGTCTGAAGGGTCTTCATAAATTGTGAATATTAAATTATTGCTTAAACTATATTGATCATCCGGATCATTTACATACTCGGTGATATTATATCCATTGTACTTCATTAATCCACCATCAGTGCCAAACCACATAAAACCAAAGTAATCTTGATGAATACAATGAATGTAATTGTTTGAAAGTTGCTCATTTATTGAGGGATGAATAATTCTGTAGTCGGATTGTGAAAAAAGTGTGGCTGGTAAAGTTATCAAGAAAATAACTACAAGAAATTTAGTTTTACAAATATTAGAGGTGAATTTCAGAGATTTCATTTTTTAGTTAAGCTTCAAATTATTCTAAAAAAAAGGGTTTGTCATTCCCAGCTTGACTGGGAATCCAGGTATTAGCAACAATGGATTTCCGATTAAGACATTCGGAAATGACATCTATGTGATAAAAAAAACTATTCATTTCCATTACCAGAAGTATTTAATTGTACTTTAACAACACCTGGTCCTGCCATTGGCGGTTGTCCATATTGCAGTGCTGCATTTGTAATGAAAATGTTTATGTAATTATCATTCCCCGCAACAAAGGCTAAACTAGTTGGAGTATCAAAATAAGAGTTATCTTCAACTACAGGAAATACAACTCCACTCTTTATATCAAGTTTAATCAGTGGTGGTACAGGAGAAGATCCAACAGCACCAAGCGTACAAGGCGGTAATACACCATAAATATTTCCATATTCGTCTACAATAATTCCATCTATGTTCATTAGTAAAAAATCTTTTTTAACTAACTCAATAGTTGGAATTTTTTCAAAATCTCCAATTGTAATTAGTAATATGCTATTCTGCAGGGTATTTGCAACATACAATTTATTAGGAGGATAGAATGCAATACCGTTAGCACCTGGAAGTTGCATTGGTGGAGCAGGTGGCTTAGTTATACCACCATTCAGTAATTGATCTTTAATTAAAATCTTAAACTCTTCAAACTTATCATTGTAATACCATACTGCACCTTCGAAATTTGCTCCTTTATAACTATCGGTGACATACAAATTACCAAGGTTATCAAATGTAATAGAGTTTGGTGAACCAATCTTTTCTGATCCCTCTAAACGAATTGGAAGTCTTGATCGACCTATCCGATATACACCGTTTGTATTTATATCTTTTGTAGCAAAGGCTACATAAAGGTTTCCAAATGAATCAGTTGCAAGACCACGAGCTTGGCCTTTCCCTGGCAATGTTGCAAAAACTGAGTAAGAACCATTTAGTCCGACATGAAGAATTTCATTAATGCTACCATTTTCACCTTTAGTATTACTGATATAAATATTCCCTAGTCTGTCTATAGTAATACCTTCGGGTGAATTGCCACTTGGTAGTGAGAGAATACGGTTAATAGATCCTACCGAATCATTGTTAAAATACGCTTCTAAACTATCCTGTAATAAAATCCTTTTCTCTTCTTGGTTCTCAGGAATTACTGGTGTAGCAATTACAATAAGTTTTGATTGTGCAAAAATAATATTAAGAGAAACTAAGATAAAAATCATAAAGAGTATTTGGGAAGTCATATAAACTGAAACTGTTTCACTTTTATATTGTTTCATGATAACCTCTATTAAGTAACTTAAGTGAGTTTCTAAAAATTTAATTCAAACCCTAACCTTACTGTCATTGGATATTGATATATTATTGAATCCAAATAGTTAGGACTTTCAACTCGGTATCCTTCTCCATTATCAAATGAATATTTACGCTGGTTTAATAATACTCCTTCCTGTTGTCTGAATAGATGGAACACATCAACCAGAATTCTCAATCTTCAAATATTTTCGTCATATTTACCAAATTGTTACATTTTGCTTAGAAATGTGACTAATATGAATTGAATAATTTCCCACAGGAATACTGAATGCGAAAAAGTATCCTTGTTTATTTGTTATAGTATTCCGGATTCCTTGCATACTTTGACTAGATATAGCAATCTCCGCAAGTTTTATGGGAATGCCATTTTCATCTAAGAGCCTACCTTCTAGCTTACCTGAGTAATCTTGTGAGAAATAAATTGAATTGAATAAAAAAAAGTATGTCAGTAAAATAAGGATAGACTTATTCATTCTAGTTTCTCCAGTAATGAGAGTTCAATAAGAACAATATATTACCTTGGGAGAAGCACAGAAATTATGCTAGAGAGAAGGTTACCGACTGAGAGTCAAAACGTTTCTCTCAAGGGAGTAGTATTTTATAAGTATAAATTAATGTAATGATAGCAAAAACTAATGTCAAGATTTAAATTATTCAAATATTAAGATATAATATCTTTTAATTTGCCATACTTATGTATAACAATGAGCTAGATCTATTTACACTTCATTATATTTCAAAAACAAAAAAGCCGTTCAAAAATGAACGGCTGAAATAAATCTAATGTAAAAAAGTAATTCTATCTAAATAAGAGTTTTATATGATTGTAATGCTTTCATATAATTTGCTCTTTCAAATGCTGCTGGTTCTGCAACTTTTTTCTGACTCATACTTCCTTGCATCATTTCAATTGAATCGTATTCCTTTTCTTCCATCCAATTTTCTAAGTTACTTAATATTTCAGTAATTCTTCCAGTACCGTTTCTTAGTAATTCAGAACACATCATTGCTACATCACCACCAGCCATCATAACTTTTAACACATCTTCATAATTGTTTATTCCACTTGTTGCAGCCATACTCGCTTTAATGTTTCCGTAAAGAATTGCAATCCACCTTAGCGGTAAACGCATTTCCCAATTTGTACTTAACATTAAGTTTGGAACTACTTCAAGCTCTTCCAAATCAAAATCCGGTTGATAAAATCTATTAAACATTACTAAACCATCAGCACCAGCTGCATCAAGTTTTTGTGCCATATTAGACATTGATGTAAAAAATGGGCTAAGTTTCATAGCAACAGGAATTGTAATTTGTTCTTTTACAGATTTCAATGTATCTACATACATATCTTCAATTTGTACACTTGTTAAGTTTTCACTTGTTGGAATGTAATATACATTTAACTCAAGAGCATCAGCACCTGCATCTTGAATATTTTTTGCATATTTAACCCAACCACCTTTACTCACTCCATTAAGACTTCCAATTATTGGAATATCTGTTGCTTTTTTCAAATCTGCAATATGGTCTAAATATTGAAATGGCCCCATTGTAAAATCATCTTGCTCAGGATAATAAGAAGTAGCTTCTGCATGACTTTCCGCTCCATAAGAAAGATAATGATCTAACTCTCCTGATTCGTGTGATATTTGTTCTTCAAATAAAGAATAAACAACAACCGCAGAAGCACCAGCATCTTCCATAGCTTTTACTGAATCAACTGTATGTGATAAAGGGCTAGCAGAAGGAACAATTGGGTTCTTTAATTTTAGTCCCATGTATTTTGTTGATAAATCCATTTGTACTCCAAAATTTAATATTCAATTTAATGACTGCCTTTTAACAAGGCAGTCATATATTCTTCTGTTTAATTTTCTTCTTTTGTATCTGAATAATCCATTGATGCAAGTTGTTCGTAATGACTCCATTTTTTATCAACCTCTGCTTGAGCAATACCTAATAAATATTTTGCTCTTTCCGGATCCATTTTTTGAAGCATCTTGTAACGTTGCTCTGTATAAATATATTCTTCTAATTTAATTTTAGGAGCTCTTGAATCTAATTTCAATGGATTCTTACCTTCCTTAACATTTTCAGGATTATACCTATACAATGGCCAATGAGCACTATTAACAGCAAGTTTTTGATGTTCCATTCCTTGTGCCATATCGTAACCATGTGCAATACAATGACTGTAAGCAATTATTATTGAAGGTCCATCATAAGCTTCTGCCTCAAGAATTGCTTTAAGCGTTTGTGTGTCATTTGCACCCATTGCAATTTGTGCAACATAAACATTACCATAACTCATAGCAATCATACCAAGATCTTTTTTAGGATTAGGTCTTCCGGCAGCAGCAAATTTAGCAACTGCACCAAGTCCTGTTGCTTTAGACATTTGACCACCAGTGTTTGAATAAACCTCGGTATCCAGAACAAGAATATTAACATTTTTACCTTGAGCAATTACATGATCAAGTCCGCCAAAGCCAATATCATAAGCCCAGCCATCACCACCCATAATCCAAATTGATTTTTTAACAAGGTAGTTTGCAACTGCCATTAAGTTTGCAGCATCGTCACTTTCTAAAGTTCCTAATATTCCTTTAAGTTTTTCAACACGTTGTCTTTGTTCATGTATATCAGCTTCATCTACTTGTTCAGCATTTAATAACTCGTTAACAAGTTCTTCACCAACTTCACTTTTTAGATTAGTTAGAAGTTCTCTTGCAAATTCAGTTTGTTTATCAACAGAAAGTCTCATACCAAAACCAAACTCTGCATTATCTTCAAATAATGAATTTGACCAAGCTGTTCCTCTTCCCTCTTCGTTAGTTGCCCAAGGTGTTGTTGGTAAATTACCACCATAAATAGATGAACATCCAGTAGCATTTGCAACAATTGTTCTATCTCCAAACAATTGAGAAACTAATTTTACATAAGGTGTTTCACCACAACCAGAGCAAGCTCCAGAGAATTCAAATAATGGTTCTAGTAATTGACTACCTTGAATACTTGTTACTTTGGCATTTTTTCTATCGAACTCAGGAAGATCTAAGAAGTAATCCCAGTTTTTTCTTTCTGCTTCTCTAATTGGAATTTGAGGAATCATGTTTAAGGCTTTCTTTCCGGTTTCACGTTTGTTTTTAGCTGGGCAAACAACAACGCAGATTTGGCATCCAGTACAATCTTCGACAGCTACTTGAATAGTATATGATAAGTCTTTGTAGTCTTTACCTCTAGCTTCTGTAAACTTAAATGTCTCAGGAGTATTTTCTGTATATTCCTTATCATAAGCTTTAATCCTTATTGCAGCATGAGGACAAACCATAGCACACTTACCACATTGAATACAAACATCATCATCCCATTCTGGAACTTCTAATGCAATATTTCTTTTTTCCCATTTAGTTGTTGCCATTGGAAATGTTCCATCAATAGGCATTTCACTAACTTTTACATCGTCTCCTTTACCTTTCATTATTGTAGCAAGAGTTGTTTTAACAAAATCTGGAGCATCATCAGAAACAACTGGAGGACGAACATATGTACTTGTTACATTTCCAGGAACATCTAATTGATGTAAGTTTGCTAAAGTGGCATCTACAGCATCAAAGTTTTTCTGAACGACTATTTCACCTTTTTTACTATAGGTTTTTTTAATTGCGTTTTTAATTTGCTCAATAGCTTCATCTTTTGCTAGAATACCTGAAATTGCGAAGAAACATGTTTGCATAATTGTGTTTATTCTAGAGCCCATTCCAGATTTTTTGGCAACTTCATAAGCATCAATTACATGAAGATTTAAGTTCTTTTCAATTATTTGTTCTTGCATTGATTTTGGCAATTCATCCCAAACTTTATCTTTTTCATATGGGCTATTTAATAAAAATGTACCATTATCTTTAATTTGTTCCAGAACATCAAAATTATCTAATAAAGTAAATTGATGACAAGCAACAAAATTTGCCTTTTGAATTAAATATGTTGATTTAATTGGATTTGGTCCAAACCTAACATGAGATACAGTTGTTGAGCCAGATTTTTTTGAATCATATACAAAATAGCCTTGAGCATAATTGTCTGTTTCTTCACCAATAATTTTAATTGTATTTTTGTTTGCACCAACAGTTCCATCTGATCCAAGTCCAAAGAACAATCCACCAAAAAGATCATCGGCTTCAGTAATAAATGAAGGATCAAAATCTAAACTTGTGAAGGATACATCATCATTAATACCAATTGTAAAATGATTTTTAGGTTTATCTTTTTTCATTTCATTAAATACACCTTTAACCATTGCAGGAGTAAATTCTTTTGATGACAATCCATAACGACCTCCAATAACCTTAGGCATTTTTTCAAATGGAGGAGTTTCAGAGAACATTGTTTCACTTAATGAAGTTATTACATCAAGATAAAGAGGTTCTCCTGTTGAGCCAGATTCTTTTGTTCTATCTAACACAGCAATTGATTCAACAGTTTTAGGAAGTGCATTAATAAAATGTTCTATTGAGAATGGACGATATAATCTAACTTTTAATAAACCAACTTTCTCTTCCATTTTATTTGACATATACTCTATTGCTTCTTCTGCAGCTTCAGCACCGGATCCCATCATAACTATTACACGTTTTGCATCAGGAGCACCTACATAATCAAATAAATGATATTGTCTTCCTGTAATTTCTGCAAACTTATCCATAGCTTCTTGAACTTTTTCAGGAGCAGCATCATAATAAAGATTTGCAGCTTCTCTTCCTTGGAAAAATACATCTGGATTTTGTGCCGTTCCACGAAGGACTGGATTATCAGGACTTAAAGCTCTACCACGATGTTCGATAACTTTTTTATCATTAACCATTGCTTTAATTTCTTCAGGAGTTAACTTTTCAATTTTGCTAAGCTCATGTGAAGAACGGAAACCATCAAAGAAATGAATAAAAGGAATTCTTGTTTCTAATGTTGCACGATGAGCAACAGCTGCTAAATCCATTACTTCTTGAATTGAGCCAGAAGCAAGTAAACCAAAACCTGTTTGACGTACTGCCATCACATCACTATGATCACCAAAAATAGAAAGTGCATGTGTTGCAATAGAACGAGCACTAACATGAAAGACTGTTGGAGTAAGTTCCCCAGCAATTTTAAACATATTAGGAATCATTAAAAGCAAACCTTGTGAAGCAGTAAAAGTAGTTGTTAGCGAACCTGTTTGAAGAGCACCATGAACAGCCCCGGAAGCTCCACCTTCACTTTGCATTTCAGAAACATGAGGTACAGTTCCCCAAATATTTTTCATTCCTTTTGCAGCCCATTCATCAGATAATTCTCCCATACCAGATGATGGAGTAATTGGATAAATAGCGATAACTTCACTATTGTGGTAAGCTACATGAGCAGCAGCTTCATTTCCATCCATTATAACTTTTTTTCTAGCCATTTTTATCCTTACTATATTATTAATAATTCTAATTTAATTTATTATGTAAAGCATTTGTGCAATTATTAAGCCAAAGTATTATTCAACTTTTAAGTTATTTTGGAGTAAAACTAAATCATTTACTCTTAACTTTTGGAATATTTAATACAATATCTCTTATTTTTAGGAAATGAGATAAATTCTCTCATTAAGACTTATTTATCTCATTAAAATATATAAAAAAAATGTTTTTTCCAATTTGGAATTAACTTAAATTATTTTTTTTACTTCATAACACTATTGTATTTATAAAAGGTTTCTATTATATTTCTATTCTATATTTTTTGAAAAGATTTATATGCGGGAATAGCTCAGTGGTAGAGCGTCACGTTGCCAACGTGAATGTCGCGAGTTCGAATCTCGTTTCCCGCTCTAAAAAATCCACTTAATGTGGATTTTTCTTTTTGTACTTTATATATTCTTTTTTTTCACTATTTTTGTTTTAGAAGAAAAGGAAAGTTATGGCGACGTGGCTTAAGGCGAAGGTCTGCAACCCGCCAGTACTTCGGCGGGCGAATACGATTGACAAAAGAGTTACAATGTATGTTGTTTATGTGTTAAGAAGTCTTAAGGATCAAAAAAGGTATATTGGAATGACTTCCGATATTGACAGAAGAATTTTAGAACATAGTGATGGTTCGGTTAAATAAACCCAAAATAGAAGACCGCTTGAATTGATTTATTCTGAAAAGTTTGAAGGTAAATCTGAAGCTGTGAAAAGAGAGAAATTCTTCAAGTCCGGTAGAGGAAGAGAGTTCTTAAAAAGTATTGACAAATAATTTTATGGCGGCGTGGCCAAGTGGCTTAAGGCGAAGGTCTGCAAAACCTTTATTCATCGGTTCGAATCCGATCGCCGCCTCTAAAAGTACAATTTTAGAATTGTACTTTTTTTGTTTTAAACAGTATTATCCAGATATAGCTTAAAACGAAGGTCTGCAACCCGCCAGTTGTTCGGGCGGGCGAATATCCGATCGTCGCCTCTAGAAAGTGTGATTACAATTTGTAGTTACACTTTTTTGTTTTAAAGAAAATGGTCAAAATTGGCAATTCTTAAAATTAGTCACCAAAATGGTCACCAATTTTTCTTCCATCATTTTAAGTGCTTAGTAAAACTATTTTCTAACAATGATAAGCTATAGTATCATATAACTTATTTGTTTCTGTGTTCTTATGGAAAAAATAATCTGCACCTAGGTCCATTGCTTTGTCTCTGTATTGCTCGTGCGGATAATTAGTGTAAATGCAAATAATTACTTCCGGATGATTTGACTTTACATGTTCAAGTAAATTAAATCCACCACCACCGGGCATGTGAATATCAGAGATAACCAAATCCGGATTTAGTTCCTCTACTAATTCTTCACCTAGTAATGAATTTTGCACTGTACCAACAATTTCTAAATTTTCAATATCCGATAATAAACTAACTACTCTATCTAACAACAATTCGGAATCATCAACAATTAATAGTTTCATAAAACCTACCTTTTTAATTTGACTGATTAAGTCTTAATTTTTTTTAATTAGGAACCTCATTAGTAAAATCATCACCCTCAATATCATAATCATCAAAAAAACTACGAGCTATGTAATATTTTAATAATTCCTTAGTTCCCTTCTCACAAAACTTTGCATCAATTATTTTATTTCCCTCAGAAATTATTTTACTAACATTTCCATTTTGAACACTTTTAGAAGGAATTTCATCAATTTCTAACATTTCATAAACTTCTGCTAATACAAAATAAGCTGAGATTGAGTGTTCGAAATAATTATTTTTGTCCAATTTAATTCTATCAAGCATTAATTTTGCTACTTGATCTTTTGGGAGTTTGGTACCATCACTATTGAGAAATACCATAATTTTTGTCTTTTATATTTTGTGTTGAAAACCTAAAAGTAATATACGGCACATAAATAGATTTGGGTATCAGGCGAAAGCTGATTTAAAAATTCGGAAATGTATTATTGTTACGTAGGGATTGTCTTACAAATTTGAAATTAGACTTAATCTGATTAGTATATTTTTATTACAAAATGGTTCTCGGAAATAAAAATTAAAAATTTGTCATTTTGAAATGTGCTTGTATATCAGCGATTAGCTTGCCCGACTTCTTTTTGTCGGGACAATCTCAAAAAAATCTAAAAACCAAATCATAATCAGTATATTCTAATTATTATAAAGTATGTTAAATAATTATTTACTCAATAATCTGGTTTGTAATTGCATAGCGAGTAATTTCTGTGCTTGATTTAAGATCCATTTTTTCCAAGATTCTAGTTTTGTAAGTGCTCACAGTTTTATTGCTAAGGAAAAGACTTTCAGAAATTTCAGTTAAAGTTTTTCCCTCAGCAACAAGTCTGAAAACTTGAAATTCCCTATCAGATAATCTCTCGTGAGGAAGTTTATCTGAATTTGACCCAATGTTTACAGCTAGTTGCTCTGCTAAAGAACTGGAAATATATTTTCTACCAGCTGCTACTTTTCTTATAGCAATAGTTAACTCTTCAGTAGCAGTATTTTTATTTAAGTAACCTGAAGCTCCTGCTTTTAATGCTCTAACGGCATACAGTTCCTCTGGGTATGTACTTAACATTAATACATGTAAATCAGGCACAGATATTTTTAAATCTTTTAGAATATCCAATCCACTTTTCCCCGGCATCGAAATATCTAAAACCAGAACATCGTAAATTTTATTTTCTACTTTTTGCATAACATCGGTCGCATTTGCAGCTTCATCAACTTCTTCAACCTCAGGCATATCTTTTACAATCTCCATCAAACCCTTACGTACAACTGTATGATCATCGGCAATTAATATTTTCATTTATTTGTATCCTCATTTTCTAACGGAACAATAACTTTAACTTCGGTTCCACCTTCTTTTTTTCCTAAGAAACTAACTTCACTATTTATTGCATAGGCTCTTTCAGTTATACCCAATAAACCAAGCGACCTTGGATCTTCTGTGTTATCTTCATTTATACCAATTCCATTATCCGTTATTTTTAATTCAACAATATTTTTTTTCTTTGCAAGTGAAATTACAACTTCGGTTGCTTTTGCATGTCGCATTACATTTGTTAATGACTCTTGCACAATTCGGAATAAAGCTACACTTATTTTTTCACTCAGCTCAATATTTTTTGGTTTAAGTTTTAATGTGGATTTTATTTCTGTACGTTTTTCAAATTCTCTGCATTGCCAATCTAGAGCGTACGTTAAACCAAGATCATCCAAAAGACCAGGTCTTAAATCCGTTGAAATTTTCTGAACGGAAGAAGTTGTCTCATCAAGAAGGTCTTTCATCTCATCAAATTTAGATAATAATTCTGTGTCATTTATTTGTGATTTTTTTTGAATCCATGCAAGATCCATTTTTAATGCAGTAAGTGCCTGACCTAAACTATCATGTATTTCTCTTGATATATCGGTTCTTTCTTGTTCTCTAATATTTTGTGCATGAAGATTAAGTTCTCTTAATTGTAATTTCGATTTTTCTAATTCACTTCTTGAGGCTATCTCTTCTGTGATATCAGTAAGAGCAACTAAACCAATTACTTTAGTAGATTCAACCTCTTTTGTTCTATCAAGATTTAGCTGGATATTCACAATTTTCAACTCTCCAGTTAATGTTTTCATTTCAATTACCGATTCAAAATAATCTCTACCATCTGCAACTGCTATTACTTCATTCTTAAATACTAGAAGTGATTTTTCAGTAAATGTTCTATCTAAAGAAACTAAAAGATTTTCTTTAGTTTGTGCCTTATGTAATTTTACCGATGCTTTATTTAAATTTAATATTTTAACAGAATCTGCCATCTCAGCTAATATTTTAGGATTTTCATCTAGAAATTTATTTAAATCTGTTACACCATCTTCCTTCAACTGTTTTAATTTTGTTATTAATTCCGAGAAATCTTCTTCCCACAACGCAACTGGTGAATCTTCAAAAAGTTTTTTATATCTATGTTGACTCTCACTAATTTTATGAACAGCTATTTTTTGTTCTGTAACATCTGCACTAATACCAAAAATTTGTTCAGGTTTACCATCTTTCAATCGTTTAAATATTATCTCTTTTGAATGAAGCCAACGCCATTCTCCATTTTTATGTTTCATTCGGTATTCATGCTCAATTATTTCATCGTCTTTACATGTTTGGTACTGAGGAATTGTCTTATTAAAATAAATCATCAAATCATCTGGGTGCATAAGTTGAGAAACAAAATCCTCTCCTATTTCTTTAAGTTCTGTAACTGAATAACCAAGAATTTCCAAAATCCTTTCATTGGAATAAATATTCTTTTGATCAATAATATCATAAATGTAAATATTATCTGGTGAAGTATTAATTAAAGTCTCATTAAATGCTTTGCTTTCTTTTAATTCCAATTCCGCCAATTTACGTTCTGTAATATCTGAGTTTATTCCAAGAAAACCTATCAATTTACCGTCACTTTTCAATTCTTTTGCACGTCCATCTATCCAATAAGCATTAGCACCATCGAACATGCGATATTCAAAACCCCACTTCCCTTTAGATTTTATCATTCTATTCCAATTTGAAAAAACTTTATCTCTATCCTCTGGATGAATTCCCATTTTCCAACCGTCATCTTTGGCCTCTTCCATACTTAGTCCACTCATATTGCACCAAGTGGGATTGACGTAATAACATTTACCATCTCCATTTGTAATATAAATACCTAAAGGAATTTCATCAATTAAAGTTCGGAATTTTTCTTCACTTTCTTTAAGTTTATTCTCTGCATTTTTGCGTACAGTAATATCTGTATGTGTACCAATAAGTCTTTGTGGTGATCCATCTTTATCTCTTTCAACTATATAGCCTCTACCCATTACCCACATCCAATTATCATCTTTTCTCTTGAAACGGAACTCAACAAAAAATCGTTTAGTTTTACCATTTAAATGTTTTTGTACTTCGTCCATCACATTCGTGGTATCATCGGGGTGAATACGTTTTTGAAATTCTTCCAGTTTGAAAGGAAATTCTTTAACATCATAACCAGCCATTACATAGTATCGCGGATCAAAGTATACAGCATTTGTTTTTAAATTCCAGTCCCACATTCCATCGTTGGCAGCAATCATTATTTTTGATAAACGGTCTTCGCTTTCTCTTAATTTATTTTCAGCAATTTTACTTTTCGTTATATCTTTTATCATTATCATTTGTGCAGCTTTACCATGGTAGTTTATATTGATTGCTGTGGACTCTACAATAATTTCGGACTTATCAGATTTTATGAAACGGGCTTCAAGCACAAAAGGTTTTCTATCGTTAAGCGGTTTAGGATACTTAGATACAATAGAAATAGCTTTCTTTGATTTTTTTTGATCATCAGGATGGACAAACTCTAATACATTTTTCCCAATAAACTGTTCATCCAAATTATAACCCATTAAATTCTTAAGAGAATAATTTACATAAGCAATATGGAAATCAACGTGAATTACAATACCAACAAGTAAATTCTCTACAATATTTTTATAACGGTCCTCACTTTCTTTAAGGCTTTCTTCTGCTTTTTTACGAACTGTGATGTCTCTGTTATTTCCTCTACGTCCAATCCAAGTCCCACTTTCATCAAATACCGGAGAACAAGTGTGTGAAATCCAAACTTCTTTGCCCGATTTTGTAATTATTGGAAAGGTAGTGCTGAAAACGGGTTCATCAATATTATTTTCATTTTTATAATGACCACTAATTTCACCACGATAATCATCTCTAATCATATTGAAAAGAATTTCTGAATTATTAGAAAATTCATCTGCTGTATATCCGGTAATTCTTTCTACTGAAGGCGAGATATAAATATATTTACCGGCTGGATCAATCCAGTATTCCCAGTCATAGGTGAAATCGGCCAGAAGTTTATATTTTAATTTGCTTTCTCTAAGTTCTTGCTCAGCATTTTTTCTATCCGTTATGTTTATACTTATTGCTGATATTCCGGTAACACTTCCTTCTGAAATTATAGGGTTCAATGAAACTTGAAAATGATTATTAATTCCACTTATTTCTAATGTAAATTCAAAAACTAAATTTTCCCCTTTTAATACTGCTCTGTATTTAGGTTCCCATATTTTTTTTAATTCGGGAGTTAAAATTTTAATTGCGTTACTTCCTACTTGCAAGTCAATATTGTAAACAGAGCGATATGCTTCTGCAAAAAAACTATTAAAAACTATAAAATTCAATTCTTTATCTAATGACCAAATAGAGTCTTCTCTGTTCTCTATTAAAGACTCCAATTCAGCTGCTGATTCAATCCTCTCTAATTCTAGCTTCTTTCTATCGGTAATGTCCTGAAACACGCAATAGGATTGTCTTACCTTACCGTCTGGATAATAACCTATACAACCTTCAAACATTATATCTATATAGTGTCCTTCTCTATGCTTTATTTTAAATTCAATATCATGAACATAGCCACTACGTTTAAATTCGGGAAAATTTTCTTCAAAATGAGGTTTCCAATCGGGATGTAAAAAATCAGCATAATTTTTTCCAATAACTTCATCTCTATTGTATCCAAGAATTCTTGTCCATGCTGGATTTATATCAATAAAATTTCCATCTGCATCTAAGGATTGGTATGATAAGGGAGCGTTTTCATAAAGTGCTTTATGTTTTTCTTCACTTTCAGCCTAATATCGTTCATCTTTCGTTCAGTTATATCTAAGGCAGTAAATGTAACTCCTTTGGATAAATCATCAAGATCAATTGGGGTGGAACTCAATAGCACATCAATTAGTTTACCATCTTTTCTGAGTAATATTGTTTCAACTGTTCCAGTTCCATATTTTTGGATTTGATCATATTTTTCTTTTCCAACCCATTCATATTCCTCATCAGTAGCATAAACCATTCTTGAGTTGTGGTTAATTAATTCTTCGGAGGAATATCCCATCATATCGGCAAATTTTTGATTTACAAATATTATATTTCTGTTTACTATAACACCAATTCCAGTAGGAGCAGCCCGAAAGACACTTTTTAACATCCCCTCACTTTCTTTATATTTTTCTTCAACATTTTTTCTTTCAGTTATGTCTGTTACAACTCCTTCAATACTTAATGGTTTTCCACTTGTATCTTTTATTAAGACATTTCTTTGATGAAGCCATCGTGTCTCACCAGATTTATGAATGATTTGGTATTCGTATGTTGGGGAAATTTCACCGACTTCTAGTTTAACCAATTCTTCTTCAAAGTAGTTTAGCCAATCAGGATGGATTATTTTCTGAATTAAAACTGGAGTATCATAAAATTCTTTTGGGGCATATCCAAATAAATCAATTGAGGCAGGACTTACATATTCGTAAAATCCTTCTTCAATATTCATTTTGTAAATCATATCTCTTGAATTCTCTGTAAGAAAACGAAACTTTTCCTCGCTTTCTAGCAAATTTTGTTCAGCCAGTTTGCGTTCAGTAATATCTCTAAATATACTCAATGAGGTTGTTGGTTGATTTTCGTTTTCCAAGAATGTGTTCGAAAGTTCAAGAAAAACTTTCTTCCCATTCCAAAGTGTTAATTCTCTTTCCAAAGATTCTGGAATACTTCTCGCTCTAAACCTTTCTTGATGTTTTCTTAAAATTTCAGAATGTCTTTTTTTTTCATATACTATTGATATCGGTTTACCTAGAATTTCCTCTTTAGATTTTTCTATCAATTTACAATAAGAGTCATTAGCCAAAACTACAATACCTTGTTCATCAGTTAACCTCATGCCATCAGTGCTTTTATCCCAAATTGAATGAAACTTCTTCTCACTTTCCGTTAAACTTTCTTCCGCCAATTTAATAGGCGTAATATCGAAAAATGAGATAATTACAATCTCTAACGTGTCTTTATACAATTTGGGTACAGATAAAATTATTCCAACATATATTTTTTCTCCCGATTGAGGAAAGACTGGAATTTCACTAGCGAATCTATCATTCCCTTCAGCAAGCGAAATTATTTGATTTTTAAAAACTTCTAAAGATTCTTTGTTAAAATAAGATGGAAGATTTTCTAAATCAAATAATTT
>Ga0209633_10001346_pt1 | contig 25450 bp, 25 predicted proteins | sample Cruoilmetagenom1_FD_187290 | JGI IMG/M metagenome (GOLD analysis project Ga0209633, IMG submission 187290) | Oil polluted marine microbial communities from Coal Oil Point, Santa Barbara, California, USA - Sample 1 (SPAdes) (version 2) | ecosystem: Environmental > Aquatic > Marine > Oil seeps ...
TAAGAATAACAGATTTTACATTTTTCGAAATGAGTTGATCAATTGATTCATCAACAAACTTTTTAGGAACAACAATAATTGCCAAATCAATTTTTTGTTCAATTTCTAAAATCGACTTATAGCATTTATAATCTAAAATATTTTCAGCTTTTGGGTTGACTGGAAACACTTCTCCAGTATAAGAATACGATTTTATTGATTTTAATATTTCATATCCAATACTTAGTGGTTTACTTGAAGCACCAACAACGCAAATGCTCTTTGGATAAAAGAAATTGTTAAGTTCGTTTTTCATAATCTATAACTCATTGATAGATTTAATTTTATCTAATCTTATTTTCACATCATTAATTAAAAGATATTCAGATTTGTCTTCTGAAAAAACATCTTTTATATATCCATTAACTTTCAAATCATCATCGAGTTCTGTTATATAATTTATTTCTACTATTTTTTTTGTTACTGATAAACTTTCAATTCTATCAAATAAACTGCAACTAATCTGTTGGTAATCCATATCCTATTTCCCTATAATTTTATATCTAAATTTATGAATACTAATTCTTATTAGCTTAATTTTTATTTTGGTTGTAAATACTTATTACAAAATGGTTCTCGGAAATAAAAACTAAAAATTTGTCATTTCGAAATGAGCTTGTTTTTCTGCGATTGAGAAATCTCTCAACTATATTTGGGTGAAAAGATTTCACACAAAAATCTTGTTCGAAATGACAATTTCAAAGAATTCCACGAACTAATTTGTAGATAGTAAAAATAAAATAAATGTTTTACAATAATTATCAACCTTTTACGTTTACAGTAGTAGAGGAAAGAAAAATCTATGACGGAAACAGAACTAATTGAAAATTGTAAGTCTGGTGATGGAGAGGCATTTAGAAAACTTTTAAATGTTTACCGGAAACAATTGTTTGGATATTTATGGCGATTGGGTGGATCTCAATATGCAGCTGAGGAATTATTTCAGGAAACAACTATTAAGATTTGGACGGGATTAAAAAACTACAGCGGTAAAAATAAATTCTCTTCATGGATTTTTACAATAGCACATAACACGGCAATGGATAATTTTAGAAAGAAAAAAAACAATGAAATTGAAATCGATGAGAGGACATTGGTGAATTCCAATTATAATCCTGATCAAGATTTAGTTAGAAATGAAAATATTGTATTAATAAATAGAGCATTGAAAAGATTAAATCAGAATCAAAAGGAAGTTTTTTTACTTAGACAACATTCGGGAATGAAATTTAAAGAAATTGCAAAAGTAACGGATCAACCATTAAACACAGTACTTAGTCATATGAATTATGCCGTTAAAAAATTGAGAAAAGAACTTGAGGTAATAAATGAACACTGATAATAAATTATTATTAGAGTTTGAAAAAGAAGTTTGGCTATATCTGGATAAAGATTTGTCAGAAGAAAGAATGCAATTTTGGGAAAACGCAATTAAGGAAAATGCAGACTTACAAAACGTTTTGGATTCAACAAACACTTTCTCAGCAATGTACAATGAGTCAATAGACTTTAATTTAGAAAACGAAAAATTTGATAAAATAGTTGATAAAACTATTAGTAAAAATAGTCTTCTATCCAAAACTAAAATCTATTTTCTTCAATTGTTAGATCATGGTGAAGAACATTTGTTTGGTAAAGTTGCGTTTGCAAGTTTTCTTATCGTATCCGCAATTATAGTTTCTCTAATTTCAAATAAACCTAACTCTGTTAAAACAGTAACAAATGTTGTAAAATCTGAAATTCTTGAATGGGATCCACAAACTGTAGATAACCAAATAAAAAAAATTGAAACACTTTTGTTATTTGCCAAAAATGATAAGTATAAAAAATATTATATGAACAAAATTGCATCAAACGAATGGGACAAAAATACTTATGGAATAGAAAACAGAATAGAAAAAATAAAAAATGATTTAGGGAAAAATGAATTTTAAATTTTAATAAAAAGGAGAAAACAATGAATAAAAGATTCAATTTAATAGTTGTACTTGCTGCTTTAATTTTTTCTTTTGCAGTAATAAATGCACAAACAAAAAAAAACAAACCACCAAAACCGCCAAAACTAGAAAAATTTGATTTTGATTTTGATTTTGAAGAATTTAAAATGAATGCTGAAGAAGAACAAAAAATTCTTAAAGAAATGAAAACCAAATTAAGAGAACAACTTAAAACAATCAAAAAAAGTAATTCAAATAAATATTTCAGTTTATTAAGAGAATCAAATTTTAAGAATATGCGCTTCCCCTTTATGAATAAAGAAGACAAAGAAGAAATAGAAAGAGCAAAAAGAATTTTTGAACTTGAAGTTGAAAGTGAAGCAAATGTAGCAAAGTATAAAACTTCAGCATCAAATAAGAAACAAAATTTAAAATCAGAGTTAGAGAAAACATTACAAAAATTGTTTGATCTAAAAGAAGAAGAACGTAAAAATGAAGTAAAGGAATTGGAAATAGAATTGAATGAGTTAAGGCGTTCGTTAAACATTAGACTAAAAAACAAAAATGAAATAATAAAAAGACGACTTCAAGAATTGTTAGAAGAAGATGAATATTTGGATTGGGAATAAACACCTTTAATGTTTAATGTTTGATATTTTAGAAAATATGTTATATTTTATTGCTTCAACATTAAACTAAAAAGGGAGAACATATGGCAAGTTTTATAGAAGCAATGGAAGAAATAAAAAGTGAAATGGAAAAATTAGGAATGTCAGGATATGACGAAGGTTTATTAACAGCTATTGCTAAATCTCAAGGTCCATCAATATACTTAGAAGATGCAAAAAGAGTTTCTTGCTCCGACCCAGAAGAACTTGCAAGAGTAAAAAATAATTTTCTTATGCGAAAACTTGGCTTAGCAGATGACTCATCTTTGGATGATGCAATCAAAGCTGTTTGCGATCAGTTAGGTTCTTCTAACAGAAATAAATTAAGAATTATTTTTTATTACCTTTTAACAAAAAACTTAAACAAAGAAAACTTGTTTGCTTAATCACTTACCAATATAAGAAAAAGACTTAATCAAAATTGGTTAAGTCTTTTTTATCTTAAAATACACACAATCAAAATAGAAATTAGAAAAAATCTGCAAACTTAAATTTATCAGTTATAAATGACAACCTTAAGAATTTCGAAAACCAATTTGATGTAAGTATAGTAGCGTATTCCTAAGTTGTTTTAAATCTCAAGTACTTAAACTCCTTATATCATTAGACAAATATTTCATTTTTTTAATTTAATCAATTAAGATTTCTCAATTACATAACATATTTCGACAAACAAATCATCTGTCATTTTTTGTAATTATGCATAAAATGTTATAACTTAATACTTAAATCCTCAAATAAACAAGGAGTACCACATGGGTAAGTTCGATGATGTAGTCGAAAAAATGAAAGGTGAAATGACAGGCAAGTTAGGAATGGGCAAGGTTGATGTTCCTGTACTAACAGCAATTGCTAAATCATTAGGTCCATCTATTTATAAAAAAGATGCTTCTTTAGTTGCATGCTCTGATAAAAAAGAACGTGAAACAATTAAGCAAAAATTCTTGATTAAGAAATTAGGACTTAAAGAAGGTGCAGCTCTTGATAATGCTATTCAATATGCTTGCGAAGAAATGGGAACACGTAACAGAAATAAACACAGAATTATTTTCTATTATCTGTTAGTAAAAAAATTAAAAAAGAGCGGCGTTTATAAATAACAGCCATCTTACTTTTAATTTAGTAATTAAGACTTAATCATTTTTTTGATTGAGTCTTTTTTTTACTTCGTTAGAAATCCATCCAAAACTTTGTTAATGTCATAAGCGTGGGGGAAGAAAGTATAAAGCTTTAGAAATACTTTTTCCACAACAACATCAGGGCATGAAGCTCCACTTGTAATAATAATTTTTATTTTATCTTTTTCAGGCAAATAGGAATTCGTTGTTTTCTCTTTTTTAGTATTTACATCGAAATGTAATATTTCTTCCTTTGAAACGATTTTAGACTCATCAGAAATAAAATATGTTGGAAACTTTCTTTCTAGTAATTCAACAATATGAGATGTATTAGAACTGTTATAACCACCAACAACAAAAGCTAAATCAGCATCTGTTTTTAACAGTTCAAGAGTTGCTTGTTGATTATCATTAGTTGCATAACATAACGTGTCTCTTGTATCTGAAAAATGGTTTTGAATATTTTCCATTCCATAAACTGCAGTCATTGCACTTTTAAGTTGATCAGAAATTTCTTGCGTTTCTGAGGCGAGCATTGTTGTTTGGTTAACAACTCCAATTTTAACTAAGTCTTTATTTACATCAAACCCTTTAGAGTGTTTACCTTTAAATAATTTATAAAATTCTTCTTTCTTAATTTCACCGTTCAATATTTTAATTAGTGTATTTGTTTCTTGTATATCTCTGACTATAACAGCCGGAGTATTTTCTTTAGCGTGAGAAAACGTTGCTTTTGTTTCTTCGTGTTTAACTTTTCCATGAATAACTACTGTATAATTTTCCTCACCAAGCGTAGAAGATCTTGTCCATACTTTTTCCACAAAGGGGCAAGTAGTATTATATTTATAAATATCTATTCCCTTTTCAGTGAGTATCTTTTCAGTTTCTAATGTTGTTCCAAACGCTGGAATCATAACTATGTCTTCTGAAGATATTTTATCCCAATCAACAATATAATTACCAGACTTATCCATTATAAATTTCACACCTCTATCAAGTAAATCCTTATTTACTCCAGGGTTATGAATCATTTCACTTAATAGATAAATATTTTTATCCGGATGCTCTTCAATTATTTTATAAGCTATTTCTATTGCATTTTCAACACCATAGCAAAACCCAAAATGCCTAGCCAGATAAACCTTGACAGACCCAAAATCTAATTCTGTTGGAGAAAAATCTTTCTTGTAATGGTCATTAGCTTTCCTATAATCTTTAATTTTCTGAACATAATTACTTCGGTAATGATTTGGGATCTCAAAATTTTTCATAAGTTTGTATAATTTTATAATTCAATTTTATTTAAATATTTTTCCATACCTTCTCTACCCTGTAAACCACCGGTATGAAGTGCTATTACTCGAGAACCTTTTTTAAGTTCTCCATTTTTTATCATATCATAAATCGCAAAAATCATTTTGGAAGTATAAATATATTCTAGCAATATTTTGTTTTCTTTTTCAAATGCACGCATATATTTAATTTGGTCTTTTTTTACTTTAGCAAAACCGCCAAAATGATAATCTAGTTTTAACTCCCAATTGCTGTAATCATTTCCACTAAAGTTTTTTATATATTCAGTTATTTTTTGATTTAAAAAATCTGCTCCTTTAAGTGCAGAAACACCTACAGCTTTTTTCTTTCCATCTAATCCACAAACTAATCCAGAAAAAGTTCCGCCGGTTCCGCAACCAGAGAATATATAATCGAAGTCAATTTTAATGTCATCAATTATTTCTGTACATCCTTTTACTGCTAATTTGTTAGTCCCACCTTCCGGTACATGATAAAAGTCACCAAACTTTTCATGCAACTTATTTATAAAATATTGTTCTCTTTTCTCTCTATATGATGTTCTATCAACATAGTGTAATTCCATTCCATTACTAATGGCTTCATTCAAAGTTATGTTTAATGGTAAATGTTCCTCTCCTCGTATAACACCAATAGTTTTGAATCCAAATACTTTTCCTGCACCGGATGTTGCATGTATGTGGTTTGAATAAGCACCACCAAATGTTAACAAAGTGCTTTGATCATCCTTCTGAGCTTGGACCAAATTATATTTTAACTTTCTCCATTTATTACCCGATATAGTTTTATGTAATAAGTCTTCTCGTTTTAAATATACTTCCACACTATCATTTACAAAAGGCATTTTAACTTTTTGCAGAATTGATGCGTCTTCATTAATGTTCAACTTAATAAGTTGCTGAATATTTTGATTCATATACTTAATTAGTTAATGAGCTAAAAGATTTTTCCGCAATTAGATTAACCCAATTGTCTTCACTTATCCCCATTAAAGTAAAATTGTATCTTTCTGTAGCTTTCAATTCTGGTGAAGTTACATCATAGACGTTAAGAATAACATTGGATAAATCATAAAATTGAAAATATTTTTCGTAAGTATATGTTGCAGATATAACATTATTCTCAGCATCAGAAATTACTTGAAAATATATGAAGTTCTCTTCTTCTGTGTCAGACTCCCAATTAAACAAAGGTTTATTTGGTTCTGTTAATGAAATTTCGATAATGTCATTTGCTACAATTGTTGGTTTAGAAAATTGTTTAATTCTGATGGCGTTACAAATATGTAAACTATCATCTGTTAAAAATGTTACTCTACTCCAGTAATCATTAGATAAAGTATTTTGTGTAAATCGTCTTAAGAATCCATTAAACAAGGGCAACGATTTTGTATCCTTTTCAAAATAATTTGCAAAATCTTCTTTTGGAAAAAAATCATTGTTCATTTCAAAATAAGTAAAGTCCGTAGAAGATTTTATTGGTAAAAATAGAATAGACACATTCTGAGAAGATGAAGAATCCAACAATTCTGAAACGCTACTTCCGGCACAAGCAATAAGGTTATCACTCAACTGTAAACTAGGATTTTTTGAGATATAGGATTGAATGTTTTGTATGTCTTCAGTATTTTCAGTAATTATTTTTTCATCTCTACATGAAGCAAAAACAATCAATATTAAAGTTATGAAAATTATTTTTTTCATAATTTATTTTTCGTAAACAATTTTACCACCCAAAATAGTATAAAGAATTTCAGTGTTTAATATTTCTTCATCAGAAGCTGTTAAAATATCTTTAGAGAGAACAGCTATATCAGCAAGCTTTCCAACTTCTAGACTTCCCTTAATGTCTTCTTCAAAAGCAGCGAATGCCCCATTAATTGTATAGGATTTCAATGCTTCCAATCTATTCATTTTTTGATCTGGATAAAATGATGAGCCATCATTAAGTTTTCTAGTTACCGTAGCATAGATATTTTTTATTGGATCAATTCCTTCAACAGGTGAATCCGTACCACTACAAATTGTTGCTCCATTATTTATTAGTGAACGCCAAACATAAGCTCCATTTTTTGCTCGGTCAGCTCCCAATCTTTTTTCAACAAACTGAGCATCAGAAGTACAATGAATTCCTTGCATAGAAGCAATAATACCCAACTTACTAAAACGAGGAATGTCTGTTGTATCAAGGTGTTGAGCGTGTTCTACTCTCCATCTTAAATTATCCGAATTAGGAACTTTACTAAAGTTTTTTTCGTAAACATTAATTATTTCTTGATTTCCTCTATCTCCTATTGCATGTGTACAAACTTGAAAATCATTTTCTATTGCAACTTGCGCTATACTATTTATTTCTGAAAGTTGAGTTACGTTTAACCCAACTTGGTTTGGCATATCTGTATATGGCTTCAACAACCAAGCTCCTCTTGATCCAAGTGCACCATCCATATAAACTTTAATTGATCTTACTGTTAAATGATTGTTGCCATAGCCAACAGTAAAATATTTTTTGATAGATTTTTTTAATGACTCTGAGCCTTCCAGCAACATTACATATAAACGTAAACCCAATTTATTATTATCAACTAATTCTCTATAAACTTCAACGTCTTCGAACGACGAACCTGCATCATGAAATGAAGTAATACCATTTGACAAACACTCATCAACAGCTAAGTGAATAGCATTCTTTTTATCTTCAATAATATCTTGCTTAGATTTTTTAGAATTATGTTCGTTGAATTTATCCCATATTAATCGTTCAGCTTCTTCTGTAAAAACACCAATCGGATTACTTGTTTTATCTTTTATTATTTCACCGCCCTTAGGAACAATTGTATTACGCGAAACATTTGCAAGTTCCATAGCAAATTTATTTGCAAATAATGCATGTCCACTTGCATGAGAAAGCACAACAGGATTCTTTGGAGTAACCTTGCTTAATTCGGTATGATGAGGATAACCTTCAGTATTATGCCTTGGTAAACTTGTCCACTTTTCTTGATGCCATCCTCGTCCAACAATCCATTCGCCTGGTGCAATATTTTTGGCGACCTCAGCAACCATAGAAACAATTTCTTCCCAAGAGTTAACATTAGCAAAATTTAAAATTAATTTTGATCTACCAGTTGATATTAAATGAGCGTGACTATCGATAAAACCTGGAATTACTGTTTTACCTTTTAAGTCAACCACTTTTGTTTTTGAGTCTATATATTTATTTATTTCATCTTTACTTCCTAAAGCTAAAATTGTATCTGCACTAATAGCAATAGCTTCGGTTATAGTATTGTTATTATCTACAGAAATTATTTTTCCATTGGTTAAAACCAAATCAGCATTATATTCTTTGTTAGAACAACCAACTGAAATAATTAATATGGAAATAAGAAGGACTAAAAATATTGTATTTGATTTTTTCATAGCATCACAAATTATTTAATTTGATAAAATTTAATTAAAGCTTTAGATCAATCCCAACCGGACAATGATCCGAGCCCATAACATCTGGCAATGTATAGGCATTAGTTATATTTTTTCTTAAGCTTTCACTAATAAAAAAGTAATCAATTCTCCAGCCAACATTTCTATCTCTTGCTCTCGAAATCATATCCCACCAAGTATATGTCTCAGGCTCTTCATTAAACATTCTTAAAGTGTCAATAAATCCATCTGCAAAGAAATTATCCATCCATTCTCTTTCCATGGGAAGAAAACCAGAAACTTTAGAGTTTGGTTTTGGTCGCGCCAAATCTATTTCTTTGTGTGCAGTATTTACATCTCCGCATACAATAACATTTTTCCCTTTCTTGGTTAAATCTACAGCATGCTTTTGGAATGCTTCATAAAAATCCATTTTGTATTTTAAGCGTTCTGCTCTTGCTTTTCCATTCGGAAAGTAAATGTTGAACAAAATAAAATTTGAATATTCAGCTACAACAAATCTTCCTTCGCTGTCAAATTCTTCAATTCCAATTCCGTGTTTTACACTTAATGGTTTTTCCTTAGTGTAAATTACAGTTCCACTATATCCTTTTTTTGAAGCTTCCGAAAAATAAGAAGTGTATCCATCTATATCTGTTAACGTTTCAGCAAGTTGCTCTCTCCAAGCTTTTGTCTCTTGTAAACAAAGAATATCTGGATCTGCACTTTTAAACCAATCGTGAAAACCCTTTTTTGCAATTGCTCTGATTCCATTAACATTCCAAGAGATTATTTTAAGTTTTTTCATACTATACCTTTCATTCAATACTTGATAAAATTTATTTAATTAATATAAAAAAATTAAAATGTATTAGATAGTCACATTATTTTGTTTCTGTTTAATTCCAATTTCCTATTAGGACATTTTATTTTAATTAGACAGATTAAAAAGTAAGTGCAAGTTTTTCACAAATCTGTCGTCATAATAGTAAATTGCATTTTAATTATTTGGGAAAAATGTTTTTGGCCGAACAATCTTATAATAGAGCAGATTTTCAAAGCATTGTAGAAAACCTACAAGAAAGGGTGAGAAACACCTGTTTCCGGTATGTAAATAATGTAGAAGATGCAGATGATATTGCTCAGGAAGTATTCATTCAAATATATGAATCAATGAGTCATTTTCGTGAAGAAGCTCAGTTGTCAACATGGGTTTATAGAATTGCAGTAAATAAATCACTCGATTTTATGAGAAGTAGAAAACGGAAAAAACGATTCGGTCAATTAACAAGCTTATTTAGATCTACAGAAGAAGGTGAAGAAATTATAGAAATTCCTTCTTATAAAACACCCGAGCATGAATTAGAAGATAAAGAGCGAAAAGAAGTTCTTGATTGGGCACTTGCAAAATTACCGGATAATCAGAAAACGGCAATTATATTAAGTAAGTACGAAGGATTTAGTAATAAAGAGATTACCAAAATAATGAATATATCTTTATCGGCAGTTGAAGCATTGATGCATAGAGCAAAGAAAAATTTAAAGAAACAATTACATGATTATTTTGAAAAATATTTATAGAACACAAGTTTTTATATAAAAGAACGTCTCAAGTAGTGAGGGAAACTAGAATGAACAAAAAAGAAAAAATAGAACAAGAAATTGAAAAAACATTAGGAATGTTTGAAAAGAAAGAGACATTGCCACCCAATCCTTATTTTTATACTCGCATTCAGCAAAGATCGAATGAGAAAAATAAAAAGGAATTCTCAATTTTTAGTGTATTAAAACCAGCTTTCTTTACAGCTTTAATAGCTCTTAATCTAACAACAGCTATTTGGTACACAAGTTCTGATAGTTCAGTTATTAACACCGAAACAGATCTAGAATTGGTTGATGTATTAAAGAGTGACTTTAATTTAAATAATGATCAAACAGAAAATTTAATATTTGAATAGGTAGCAAAATGGACATTTTTAAACAAAACAAGAATTTGACAATTACAATTGTAGTTTTAGTTATTCTTAATCTAATAACAGTATCCTTACTCTGGTTAGGTAAACCCAAACATAATGCTCCAAGAGGGGCAGAAAATGTAATTGATGAAAAAGTCCATGTTCAAAACTTACTTAAAGAAGAACTGGGCTTTAATGAAAAGCAGACCCAAAAGTATCTTCAGTTGCGTAGTGAACACCACCGCCAAACAAGAAAATTGCATGATGAATTAAATATGTTGAAAAGAGAAATGTTCGATAAGATTTTAGAAGATGAAACTTCAACAGAACTTTCAGATTCTTTGCTCAGCCTTACTTTAGAAAAACAATCACAAATTGAGAAACTTACTTTTAATCATTTTTTAAGTCTAAAAAAAATATGTAATTCAGATCAGCAAAAGAATCTAAAAACACTTATGCATGGAATTTTTACTCAACCACCACCCGGAGTTAGACCAAATGGACCGCCGTCCAGAGAGATGAGAGAAGGACATCCGCCTCCACCGCCAAATAGAAATTAGTTTTTACTAGCTTAGTGAAGCTCTTTATCAGCATAGATGAAGGGCTTTTTTATTTTGAATATTGGAAACTAAGATTATTCTCCATTGTAAAAAATGAGATTAGGGAATAAGATTGTAACGGTTTGGTTATGAGCATTTTATTTTTTTTTTGTGATTGTTTATAGACTCTATTAGGCAATCTCTATGATACCTTGTGTTATCTTGGACCTAAAAACTTGTCACCATTAAAATGTATCATGTGATCTGGAAAATCTACAACCCAAACTTCTGTTTCCCAAGCAATATTAGGTGTATGCCGTTTGAATTCTTTGAAATCAGGAAAAGCTGTAACATAAATTTTTCCTACTTTGCAATTCGACAATAATTTTTCCATTTCAATGATCCTTTTGGGAGAAACAGGTCCATGTGAAGTAACTGCTTCTAGGAGAAATAACCAATTACGTTTTCTGTCAAACAAGACAACATCTGGTAATTTACTGTGTTCGTTAATAGGAATATTCAGCTTTTCAAGTCCAGTTTTGTCTAAATAAAGATTCTTTTTTGCAGTATCTCCAACATACAATAAATCGCTTCCAGGTGCAAAACGAGGAGCAAATTCTTCTATAATTGAAATCTGTACTTCATTATGCTTACCTGGTGAAAAACTAAGCTTTGACCCATCTTTTAATACTAAAGGGATTTTTCTTTGTTCGCGTTTTTTATCATATTTTTCTCTAAGCATACCAACATCTTTAATAAAATTTTTGATTTCCTTTTTCCATTTTTTCGAACCAAATGTTTTAATTACTTTCGTAGCTTCAGGCGATAAACGATAATGATTGTCTTTGCTATTCGTAGGTAAATCTGGATTTTCGGGATTATGATTGACAATGCCAGCTTGAACAAATTGATGAAGAGTTTGTCTCCTGAATGTTTCTCTTGAATTCTCTGCATAGTGCTTATTGTAATGTTTATCAATAAACCGCATAATACCTTCATATTTAGCATTTTCTTTATTGCCCATTACAGACATGCTAACGGCTTTTGCATTACTCCATTTACTTTTCTCTTTAATATTACATAAAGCTAACAAAGTTAGTGCTGATCTCTCGTTTTGCTGTCTTTTAGGAAGACCTAATTCTTCCAAGATTTTTTTTGCATCTTCAATTTTCTTCATTAATTTCAACCTGTTCAAAATATTTATTTACTACCGAATTTACATTTCCCACAGAATAATTATTTGATAAAATTATTGTATTTCCAATCTCTTGAATTATTTCTAATGGAGGTAATGGCATATCTCGTAATTCAGTTGCACTTACATTTACATTACCATTAAAAATTCTAAAAAAAGAATCAAATAGACTGCTATTTAATAGGGTACACAAACCAACAATTTCGTTTCTTTCCAAATAACCATTTTTACGATAAATATAGTTTACCTTATTTTCAACTCCAATAAAATCTGATTTAATAAAATTGCTAAAATATGGAGCTGCAATTAATCGACTCTTATCATCTTTGCTGCTGAAACGTCTTAAAAAAATATAGTTTTTGTTGGGAATTAGAGTGGACTTTGATTTATTATTTACAAGAATAAATTGTCCTTTTTTTTCATTTTTAATAGGCCATTCCAATATCATCTGTTTTACGTTATGTAACCAAAATAAAGGGACTGTTTGGTTTGATCCATTTTCGTAATTCTTAATAATATTATCCCAAGATCGAAAAGAAACAACTGGACCAGTTGAAATCTTAATGTCATATTTATTTAGATTCCCTGACCATGATAGAAAAATATTGAGAATAGCTTCTTCATCGTTTGATGTAGGAAGATATAATACTTTTTCTTTTGACTCTAAATTAATAATGTTCTTCTTCGGAAGAATTTTTAGATTTGGTGAAGTTAAATCTTTTAACCCACTTGATGATGAAACTTCAACAAATTGTTCAGGAATCTTTCTTTTTGTTCCCTTAATTATCACTACTTCCTGAAGAACTTTATCTCGGGAAAATGCTTCTTTTCTTGAAATAAATAAGTGAGCTTTATCTAAGTCAATAATAGTGAAAAAATACTTGCGAAACACTTTAAAGTAAGAACCAGAGGCATAGCTTCGAGGAGTAATAAACATTAACTCACCATCTTCTCTAAGCAATTTCGCAGATAATGCCATAAAAATAGCATAAATATTTGGATGTCCATTTACAACAATTTTTGCTGCGATTACCCTCTTATCATCAATTGATAGTTTGAAATATGGTGGGTTTGAAATAATAATATCAAATAGGTTCGTTTGTTGGATAAATAAATCAGGAGTTTCTTTAAGGATATATGAATTATCTAATACAAAATCAATTGAATGAAATGTGATTTTTATTCCAACACTCTTATTTCCAACCCATTCTTTCAGATATTTTAGAGATTTTTTCAAAATTGGAATAAGTTGAGAATCCGTTTCATATACAACCAATTCAATATTCTTTAAGTATTTATTAGTCTTTGTCATTTTCTCAACCAGTGAACAGGATAATACGGCAGTACCACAACCGGGATCCAAAATACGAACGAAATTACTATTACAATTTGAGAGAGAAGCCATAAATAAAGCAATTTCTACTGGAGTAAAGAATTGACCGTTTTCTTTTTTGTGTTGTTGTGTTACCGTAGTATTATATAACTCACCAAGCCGATCAGCATAACTGCTTGGCAATTCATGATGAATGGGTTGTATTGAGCTTGTATCAAACATTTTTGTTTTTACTTAAATATTTTATTTTTTTTTCTGCTACTTTTAATACATCAACAGCAATTTCCTCATTTATTAATTCATAGATCACTTTATCGCTGAAATAATTTATAAGTAACTCATTTTTATCGAAATTAAATATTTGAGCAATATGAATGATTTGCTCTTTTGTTGCCTTTCTTTCACCTCGCTCAATTTTACTCAAGATAGATTGATCAATATCAAGTGAAGCTGCTACTTTTCTGAGAGGCAACCCACTATCTTCACGAAGTTTTCTTATCTGTTTTCCAATAGTTTGCATTTGGACATAAATGTTTTGGACAAATATTGTCCAAATATATTATGTTCTGTAATCAAAATCAAATTATATTTGATTTTGTTAGTGTAAAGATTTCAGCTTTCATAACTCAATATATTTTGTTTTTGATTGTCTAATAAATCTCAAACTCACCGCAAGTTTTTTTCAAAAAGAACGTCATAATTGATAGAGCAATTATTCTGTCAATAAACCTGGAAAGTAAAATGACTTTAACTAAATATAAATCAGTAATTCTTTTATTACTAATAATCTCTTTTCTGAATTGTACAGAAGATCCTCCTAATGGAATTGAGGAATTAGATGATATAGAACTTGAAACAAATATTGATATTTCAGATTGGTCAGAAGCAACACATGGCGGTGATGGTAAGCCTAATTACGATATTGTTTTCCCTCAAGACAAAGTAAACAGAATTGATTTAGTTATCTCATCGACAAATTGGGATATTATGCTTGATGATATGACCAACAAATATGGAAGTTTTGGCTCAGGTTCCAGAGGTCCGGCAGATGATTCAGAAGACAATCCAATTTATGTTCCTTGCTCAATGTTTTTTAATGATATCCAATGGTATCAAGCCGGAATAAGATTCAAAGGAAACTCTAGTTTAAAAACATCTTGGGGAAATGGAATTTGGAAGTTACCATTGAGACTAAAGATGGACAAATTTGAAGATGAATACCCAGAAATAAACAACCAGCGTTTTTTTGGTTTTAAAGAACTTTCACTATCAAATAATTATGATGATAAATCATTAATTAGAGAAAAAGTAGTACCGGAAATATTTAGAGATTTTGGGGTTGCAGCACCTCAAACAGCATTCTATAGAATTTATGTCGATTATGGGAACTGTCCAATTTACTTTGGATTATACACTATGATAGAAATAGTTGATGATACAATGATAGAAGATCAGTTTGCTGAAGATGATGGAAATGTTTATAAACCTGAAGGAACAGGTGCTAGTTTTTCGAACAATACATTTAGTAGCTCCTATTTTGAAAAGAAAACAAACGAAGAAACTGATTGGTCAGATATAGAAGCTTTGTTCTCCGCTCTTCATTCCTCTTCTAGAACTACTGATCCTGAAAATTGGAGAACCTCTCTTGAAAGCGTATTTAATACGGAGCAATTCCTCAAATGGTTAGCTATAAACACAACCATACAAAATTGGGATACTTATGGAAAAATGACTCATAATTATTATTTGTACAATAATCCATCAAACAATCTTCTAACATGGATCCCATGGGATAATAATGAATCACTTCAGTTCGGAAAAATGGGAGGAGCTATTTCAATTTCATGTGATGAAGCAAACAATAATTGGCCACTAATTAGATATTTATTAGATGACGAAACCTATTTGGCTAAATATAAAATATTACTAAATGAAACTGTGGAAACTTCATTTGCATCCTCAAAAATGATTTCCAAATATCAACAATACGGAAATTTAATAAGAGAATATGTTGTTGGAACAGACGGTGAAAAAACGAATTACACATTCCTAAACTCAGATTCAGATTTTGAATCAGAATTAAGCTATTTGATTTCTCATGTTAATAGCAGATATGAAGTTGTTCAAAATTATATTGACTAATTACTATTACAAAAATTGAAGGAGAAAAAAATGAATCGATTAATAAAAAATATATCTTTAATTATTTGCTTAGCAATTTTTACATTGTTTAATATCACGCTAAGTGCACAGAACTATAAAATAGTAGACACGGGACAGGAAAAATTCTACAATAATTCTGAAGTAATAACCACACCTTCCAGTGGAGAATCCTTTTTTGGACAAGATGCACAATTTACAGGAAACACTCCTTCATATACAAATAATAACGATGGAACTATTACAGATAATGTGACGGATTTGATGTGGACAAAAACGCCTGATCTCAATGGAGATGGCGTAATTGATATTAATGATAAATTATCTTATTCCAATGCACTAGAGTCCGCCTCTACATTATCATTTGCTGGTTATAGTGATTGGAGACTGCCAAGTATTAAAGAACAATATTCTCTAATAATGTTTTATGGATTAGATCCCAGCGGATATAGCGGTAGTGTGGATGCTCTTGTACCATTCATGAATACAGATTATTTTGATTTTGGATATGGAGATGAAACAAATGGAGAAAGAATTATAGACGCACAGTTTGCATCATCAACAAAATATGTAAGTACAACCATGAATGGTGATGATACTATGTTTGGAGTTAATTTAGCAGATGGACGTATTAAGGGCTATCCAACCGGACCAATGCCTGGACAAACTGAAGATAAAGGTTTTTATGTTCTTTACGTTCGAGGAAATACTGGATATGGTATTAACGATTTTACAAATAACGGTGATAATACAATTACTGACAATGCAACAAATTTAATGTGGACACAAAATGACAATGCAGAAGGGCTGAACTGGGAAGATGCTTTAACGTGGGTAAGTGAAAAAAATATTGCAAATTATTTAGGCTATAGCAATTGGCGACTTCCTAATGTAAAAGAATTACAAAGTATAGTGGATTATTCACGTTCACCGGCAACTACAAATACAGCGGCCATTGATCCTTTGTTTAATTACACAACTATTATTGATGAAGGAGGAAATGAAAATTATCCATTTTATTGGAGCAGTACAACTCATGAAAATATGACAAATGGTGGTAATGCAGCTTATCTATGTTTTGGTGAAGCACTTGGCTGGATGGAAATGCCACCTAACTCAGACAGTTATACACTTTTGGATGTTCATGGAGCAGGCTCACAAAGAAGTGATCCCAAAACTGGCAGTGCTGATGATTTCCCTTTTGGACATGGCCCGCAAGGTGATGTTATACGTATAAATAATTATGTAAGATTAGTAAGAGATATAACTTCCCCAACAGATGTTGAAGATAATTCTTATTCATCAAAAATTCCTAATGAATTTAAACTAAATCAAAATTACCCAAACCCATTTAATCCAAGTACAACAATTTCTTTTGAGTTGCCCAGTTCTAGCTGGGTATCTCTTAAGATTTATAACGTGAACGGAGAAAAAATTACTTCATTAGTTGATAAAAAATTATCAGTTGGACATTATGAATTCATTTGGACTGCAAATAACCTTTCAAGCGGAATTTATTACTACAGGCTAGATATGGGTTTATTTTCAGAAACGAAATCAATGATATTATTAAAATAATGTTAACTTTTTTTCTCATAAAGGATTAGATACGAAATTATTTCTTGACATTTGTTTAACTCTGAATTACATTATTTTATATTTATAAACTAATAGATAGATGCAATGTTATTTTAACTCTTAATATTGCATTACCAAACGTTTACTATTCTTTGACAATTTTGTGACAACTGCAGATAAACCCTCTGATATATTGTTGTAGAGATTTACTTGGTTAAAATCACACATTACCCATTTACCAATTTTCTCAAAAAACATCAATAAATCCATAGGAGGTAGTATGAAAGCTTTATTTCAAAAACTGCTAATTGTTGGAACATTATTCATTTTTATTTCCTGTACAGAGAACCAACCAGTCGCACCATTTACAAATGATGCAGAATCATTATCTTCACAATCACTTCTACGTAAAGGTAATTCTGAAGCAATAACTGTTATGACACGCAACATTTATGTTGGAGCTGATGTTGACGCAATACTTCAAGCCGAAGACCCAGAACAAATTCCACTTATAGTTGCTGAAGTATTTCAATCCATGCTTGAAACAAATTTTCCGGAAAGAGCACAAGCTCTTGCAAAAGAGATTTCTCAAAACCAACCTGATCTTATCGGACTACAAGAAGTTTCACTAATTAGAATGCAAACTCCAGGAGATGCTGTTGTGGGAGGAACCATACCAGCAGAAGATGTTGTAATTGACCAATTACAAATTCTTATGAAATCATTAAATGCATTTGGATTAGATTACGAAGTTGTTGCGAAAGTTGAAAACTCCGATGTTGAAATGCCAATGATTGTAAGCTTTGTTGAACCTTATGAGTTTGATGATGTTAGACTAACAGACTATGATGTAATCCTTGCAAAAAGAGGAATTGAAATTAGCAATATTGAAGCAAGAAATTTCAAAGCTAAAATTGCTATTCCAGAAATGGGATTGGAACTCCCAAGAGGTTATGTTGCTGTTACCGCAAAAGTTAATGGCAAGAAATATCGATTTGTAAATACTCATCTTGAAGATGCTGACCAAGGTGGAGATTTATTAAAGATTCAGTTAGCACAAGCTGCTGAACTTATACTAAGACTAGCTCGAGTAAGAATTCCGGTAATACTTGTTGGAGATTTTAATAGTGCTGCGCCAAGCGAACCAACTTACCGTTTAATAACATCCACCAATCGTTATCAAGATACTTGGCTTAAAAACACCTCTAATAAAAATCCAGATGGATTTACTTACGGACATGATCTTGATCTAAGGAATAGCACAGCAAATTTTTGGAAAAGAATAGATTATGTGTTTTTCAGAAATGGGATGCAAAAACACAAGTATATGAAATTCAAGGAAGTGAAAGCTGAAGTGATTGGCGACGAACTAAAGGATCGTACACCTTCTGGTCTTTGGCCATCAGATCATGGTGGAGTCTTTGCCAAAATACAAATGTGGAAGTGAAACAAACGATAGAGTAACATAATATATTAAAATTCAAATGGGACAAGAAGATTTTACCTTTTTGTCCCATCATAAATTGATTTTCAGTTAAGACATTTTGTATGAAAAATTTAGATTCATATATAAAGAAGATCTTAATTATTGATTGCATAATATTTTTATTCTGCATTGTAGGTGCATATCAGTTTTCAATAAAAGTTAATTTACCTTTTCAAGTCACCAATTCTGAATCACATCTTGTAGTTAGCTCTACAGAAATTCACCAAGGCAAAATAAATGATGGTGATGTAATAACTTTAGTTGACGGTTATAATTTAAGATCACGAGAAGAAGTTGAAATATTGTTGGATGATAAAAAAATTGGAGAAACTATTAGTGTTGAAGTTATTGCAGATGCAAAAACAAAAACCGAACAATTTACATTGGTTCCTTTCTACGATACATTTTATGTAATTGTAGCAACAATACTTGGAATTATATTTTTTGTTGTTGGAATATTTGTCCTCTTAAATTGCAAAGAAAGGAGAACTGCCATAACCTTCCACAACGCTTTTATCGCAATCGCAATGATTATACTAATGACATGGGGCAATTATTCAATCCTACCTTATTCACTTGGACTTATTACAAGAATTGGTTTTCATATTGGGTATGCCTTTGCACCTGCACTCTTCATTCAGTTTACATTTTTATTTCCTTACGAACGCAAAAACAATTATAGCAGAATACTTATTTATTTTTATTTGCTCTCATTCATTGAAGCAATTTTACTAAGTGTATTCTTTATTGCATTTACTAAAACAGCTTCACTTGAATGGATGAGAATCTATATATCAACCTTTGATATTAGTAGCGTTTACTTTATTGCTGCAATTATTTTTGGACTCATAATTTTTATTCAATCATTTAGAAAAACATCTCTAGAATCAGATAGAAAAAAAATAAGATGGATTTTACTTGGATTTCTTTTTGGCCCTGGAAGCTATATAATGTTTTGGGTAATTCCACAAAGACTTACATCCCACGGTCTTCTTCCTGAATCAATTGTTCTATTACTGGTAGCTCTTTTACCAATTTCATTTGCAATTGCAATAATAAAGTATCGCATTATGGATATTGATATTATATTTAAGCGAAGTGCTGTTTATAGCATTGTTATTGTAACATTGTTAATTCTCTATTTACTTTTCATAATATTAATCACATTTCTTTTCACCAATTTGGATATCGAAATACCAACATTAATTGCAGCTGCAATGGTTGCCATTTTTATGAATCCTGTAAAATCTAAAGCACAAAAATTTGTTGACCGAAAGTTTTTTAGAATACAATACAATTATCGTAAAGCACTTAAAACTTTAACAAAGGAATTGGAAAATATAAACGATATTAAATCTTTATCCTCAAAGTTTATAAATATAATTTGTGAATTCATTCCTGTTAAAAGTATTGGTTTCTTTGCTGTTCCACTATCTAGTTCTGATTTAATTCTTATAAACAACAAAAATTTTAATTTTTTAGGAAAACCGGAAGTAATCGTTTTTCTAAAAGAAATAAGTCAAAGTGAATTTTTAATTTATGCGTTGCCGAATATTACAGAGCTTGGAATTGAACAAAATATTTCAACTACTTATAATTTAAAGGAATTTGAAATTGATTTGTTATTTGTCATTCGATCAAGCAGAAATAAAATTATAGGGTTTCTTGTATTGGGAGAAAAGAAAAGTGAAATATTTTTTACTTCAGAAGATGTAGATCTAATTACAAATGCTTGTTCAAAAGCAGCAACAACTATTGAAAGAATTAAACTTCAAGAAGAACTTATTCTAGAACATCTTGAAAGTGAAAGACTTGATGAGCTAAGCAAACTTAAATCTTTTTTTGTATCAAGCGTTTCACACGATCTTAAAACTCCTTTAACCTCAATAAGAATGTTTACTGAAATTTTAAAGGGATCAAATAATCTCTCACAAGAAAGAAAGTCTGAATATTTTGATATCATTGAGGGTGAGAGCAATAGACTTACACGTTTGATCGATAATGTTTTAGACTATTCAAAAATAGAAAGGGGAATAAAAGAATATTATTTAAAGCCAGTTGATATAAATTATTCTTTAAGAAAAGTTTTAGAAATAATGGAATACCAAATCAAAATTGAAAAAATAACTATCAACACATCTCTTTATAAAAGTGATTTAAAAGTTTATGCTGATGAAGATGCTATAATTGAAGCAATAATAAATTTGATATCCAACGCAATCAAATTTTCTAATGAAACTAAAATAATTAATATCTCAACAAACAAAGAAAACAATTACGCAATAATAAATATAACCGACCGTGGAATTGGGATATCTCAAATAGATCAAGAAAATCTTTTCAATCCATATTATAGAAATAAAAATGCAAGCAGTACCAAAAAAGGAGCAAGTCTTGGATTAACAATTGTCAAACATATTATGGATGCTCACAAAGGAAAGATTGAAGTCGTCAGTAAATTAAATAAAGGAAGTACTTTCAAATTACTATTTCCAATTGAGGGAAATAATGAAAACAATACTAATAATTGAAGATGATCCAGCAATATTAAAGGGTTTAGAAGATTCTCTAAATGAAGAACATTACGAGGTAATTACTGCAGTTGATGGAGAGAGTGGATATCAAAAAGCCAAAAAAGAAAATTTTAGTTTAATCATTCTTGATTTAATGCTCCCAAGAAAAAACGGTATTGAAGTTTGTCGTGACTTAAGAGCAGACGGAATTAGCACACCAATAATAATGCTAACCAGTAAAAAAGACGAGATGGACAAAGTACTTGGATTAGAAATAGGTGCAGATGATTATGTTACAAAACCTTTTAGTATTAGAGAATTACAAGCTAGGATAAAAGCTTTGCTGAGAAGAAAAACAGAACTCATTAATGAAATTGAGGTCTTTTCATTTGGCGAAGTTGATTTGGATTTTAAAAAATACGAAGCGAAAAAGAATGGCTCCAATATTAAATTATCATCTATGGAGTTTGATATAATAAAATATTTTATTCAACACGAAGGAGAAGTAATTTCAAGGAATCAAATATTGGATGATGTTTGGGGATACGATTCATATCCAACAACTAGAACTGTCGATAATTATATTTTATCTCTTCGGAAGAAATTAGAAGATAATTCATCATCACCAAAGCACATTTTAACTTTACATACAACCGGATATAAGTTTGTGAAGTAATTCTATAAATGTTTACTATTCTTTGACAATTTTGTGACAATCCCATATTTAGTCTTCCCTATTTTGTAATTGAAAGTTTCAAATGTGGAGGGTATGATGATTACTAAAATAACTTTGTTGTTTCTATTTCTTTTTATAACATTTTATTCTAACATTTTCGCTCAAGAATCAAGAAGTCCATTCCATGTTAGCTCCCTAATTGGTGATACTTTAAATTCCGCAGAAGAAGAATACTTTAATTTGTTTCCTAAGGTTGAAGGTTTTCACCATGCAGTGTTTTTTAAAAAGTCTAATGATAGACTCGACACAAAAATTACGTATTTATTAAATAACTCTTTACAAGATACTTTACTTAAAAATAATTTCAGTAGAGTTGAATTACTCAACCATTTAGAAAGAGTGGCAAAAGCCAAATCTTATTGGGGTATGGCAGACACATCTATTGTTCAAACAATTATAATTAACACTAAGGATGGAGTAATAAAAGAAGGAAGTCTAATTAGTGTGAATGATAGCAGTGTGGTAATAAAGCCTTTTGAAAACCAAAGCTCGCTAGATTACAACAAAGATTCAACGGAAAGGTATTCTTATATGGAAATCAATAGCATAACCATTATAAATGAATCAAAAGTACTTTCTGGAATGGGAACTGGATTCCTAGTGGGAGCAGGATTCGGTGTATTAATTGGGTTAATTGACGGGGATGACACAGAAGGTTTTTTTCAACTTTCTGCTGAACAAAAAGCATTAATGTTGGGTCTTCCGTTGGGTGTTATTGGTACTCTTATTGGTGGAGCAGTTGGTGCCGGATCATCAGAAGATGAAGAAATAATCATTAAAACTAAAGATGAATTAAGATACTTGAGAAAATATTTAAGAAACCCATTTAATGAAATTGACACGAGGAAAATTAAGTCGATTATAAAACAAAATACTAACACAATAGTAAAACCGGAAATTTCTTTTAAAAAACAAGTTGGAATTGCATTATTTGGTGCAACAACTTCTAGCGGTCCAGCAACACAAATTGAATATCAAATGGAAAAATCGGGTCTTAATCAAACTACACATGGCGGTTGGTTTAGTTCTGGAGAAATTATTTATCCAAAATCTTATACCGGATTAGGTCAACTTGGAACACCTTGGTTAGTTTTAGGCACATTTTATAGTGAAAATCCAATTGGAATGACTATGGGACACAATGATATTTCGGGATATTTAGACTTAAACTACTCTGTTAATACTTTTGCAACAATTGCTTGGTTAAAATACGGACTCTTAAGTATTGGCGGCGGACCTGCATTATATTTTACAAAAACCTGGGAAGATTATAGCAATAATAGTTCTGACAAAACCAATCTTGGTTTTGTCATTGATCTTGAATTAACTTACCCATCTTATTCTTCTTTTTTTATTGCGGCTATAGTACAATATAGAATAATGAAAAACACAATAATTGGTCCATTTGAAATCGGCTACCATGATAATAAATCCATTTTCCCAACTACAGAAGTAAGTTATAATCACTTGTTTATTGGTGTGGGAACAGGGATAAGACTTTAATAAATTACTATGAAACTCAAAAACTTTCTAAAAAATATTCTCCCACTTGGAATACTATTTATCCAAACAAACTTATTTGCTCAAACAGATTCAACTGTTATAAATAAAAGTGAGTGGGAAATTTTCCCTATCATTAATTATGATACTGACGTTGGACTTGGATATGGAGCAAAAAGTTTTTTTTATAATTTTTGGGGGAATGATGAAAGTATTGATCTAACAGCTTATAATAGCACAAAAGGAGAAAGGTGGTATCGTCTTGTTTATTCTGTTCCTGATATGCAGAGAAGGCAAGGGAAAAAATATGATTTTGCTTTTGATCTGGTTATTGACTACGATAAATGGATAAATTATTTATATTATTTCGATTCGATTGATCCAGATAATATAGATTTTCTATTTCATAAAAATGATGAATATGAATTTGAGAAATATACAAGAGAACCTATTGAAATTAGTGCGATTTTTAGTCATGCTTTCACAAGTGATTTTATTGCAGAATTAGGATTAAAATATAAGAGTATAAGTTGTTATCAATTTGATCCGGAAGGGGAATTGCAACATCAAAAATTTTCAAATGTTCAGCATCTTTCCTTACTTTTTAATTTCAGACTGGATACAAGAACTAATTTTATAAATCCCATGAAAGGAATTCTTTTACAAATTAGTAATCAATATGCACATGATATTTTAGATCAAGAACAAAGTTTTTATAGAGTAGGTTTAACATTTCAATCATATCTCAAAATCTATCATCCAGATTTAGTACTCGCTTCAAGATTGATATTGCAGACCGAGACTGAAGCATCATATCAAAACCTACTTTCCATTGGAGGGAATAATTCAGTACGCGGATTGCCGCAGGATAAATATCTTTCACAATCTTTTATTTTACTAAATGAAGAACTTCGGTTTCCAATCTGGTGGAGATTTGGAGGAATTTTTGGAGTTGATATTGGCAACAGTTCATCAACCCCAGAGTGGATTTTAAATCCAGTAGCTGGTCTTAGGTTTTATATGGATAATTTTATTGTTAGAGCAGATGTTGGTTTTGGGAAAGAGACAACTGGCTTCTATGTTAATTTTGGACATTTATTTTAACAAAATCATTTTTTTAGTCAGAATATTTTTCTCTGTTCTCAAAGTATAAAAATATACACCACCTGATAATTTACTTGCATCAAAAGTTACTTTATAATTTCCAGGCTTTTGTTTTTTGTTTACAAGTGTTACAACTTCTTTTCCCAAAACATCATAAACTTTTAATTGTGCCAATTGTTCTCGTAGAGCCTTTGCATGCAACGGCTCTACCATTGAAATTGTATATTTAATTATGGTTGTTGGATTAAATGGGTTCGGATAATTTTGACTTAATTCAAAGTTTTTTACAATATCATTTTCTTTCTCAACATCAACTAAACTTGGATGAATTATTTCAATCTTATCAAACCAAAAATTTATATTTGTTAAATCATGTTGTTCTGCAACAATCTCTAACTTGTCAATGTTTCCCCAATCAAATTCTCCAATTGGACCATACCATGCATCATCCCAAGACCCAAATTCAATCAAATTTTGTAAAGGAATATTTAACTTGTGCCACTGGTTATCCAAACTAAAAATAGAATTGTTTATCCTTAATCCCTTTCTCCATGGATGATCTTCTGGAATATCTGTTTTTGTGTCAACAAATCTCAATTCAATTTCAGCTTCAGGAGCATCGCCCTTTAGCCACATACTTAAGTGATAATTTTCATTAACTAACAAGCTAAGGTCTTTATCTGGTTTAAAGTTAAATGTTATATTACCGTATCGAGATGCATTTGACCACGAAATACAATAATCTCCATTTTGTGCATCACGTGAATAAAAGTTTAAAGTTGCGTTATTTGAGAAACTCGACTCTTGAATATTTTCGCTAATATATTCTGAATAAATTTCAAAACCAGTTGAA
>Ga0209633_10001347_pt1 | contig 25446 bp, 16 predicted proteins | sample Cruoilmetagenom1_FD_187290 | JGI IMG/M metagenome (GOLD analysis project Ga0209633, IMG submission 187290) | Oil polluted marine microbial communities from Coal Oil Point, Santa Barbara, California, USA - Sample 1 (SPAdes) (version 2) | ecosystem: Environmental > Aquatic > Marine > Oil seeps ...
CTGTGCCTAAAGTATCTTTTTTCTTTACTTGTGCAAAGGTAATGGTGCTCATAAGCAGTATCAATATTGAAATGTGTTTTTTCATGTTTTATTTACTTGCATTATATGTTGTCAACCTAATCCCTTATATTCAGAAGGATGTAGTATTGTTTTTTATTTCTCTTTTCATTTATTATACCAACTAGGTGTTTCTTTGCTTCTGCCTTAATTATTTGCGTTTACAGACTCATTGGTTTTGGCTTCCTCTGTTTTAATTTTTTGCAATTCAGCTTTGGCCTCGTCAACTACATCTTTAAAATCTGAAAAGTTCTTTATAACACTTTCAAGAATATAAGTTGCCTGATAGGCATCTTTTAATTTGTAAAAGTTTTGAGCCATAACAATAAGTCCTTTAGCACCAAAATATTTATACGCTGAATAATCTGCTACTAAGGTTTGAATCACGGTATTAGACACCTTGTAATTTCCGTCCTGATGTTTAAAATAGGCATCGTAATACAAAGCCTCAGCTTTTAATTCGCCTTTGGCAATTTTTTTAACCTCTTCATAAGCTTCCTGTGCTTTTCTTTCATCTCCGGTTTTAAAAGCGGAGCGAGCGATAATTATTTTAGCATCAGATTTTACTCTGTTTTCTAATTTGGGTCTTTGTAATACTTTTTCAGCATAAGCCACAGCATCTTCATAATGTTCTAATTCATAATGGCCTTTCATTAAATTACTTTGAGCAAAAGTGATATTTTGAGGAAAATCAGCTTGTGCTTCTAATCGTTCTAAAATCGGCATGGCTTTTGCCCAATTTTCTGCTTCTAAATGAGCTTGAGCCAGTCTTGACAAAGCTTGTTCTGTAAATTCATTTCGTTCTTGATCAATTACAAAGCTATAATGTGATACAGAAGCTTTTTGTTGCTTTTCTGTAAATAAAGATTCTGCCAAATAGAAATGTGCCTGTAGTGCATGAATTCCGTTAGGGAACTCTTTTAAATAACTTTGATACGCACTAATGGCCTTTTTGCGATTGTTTTGTAAGTATTGTTTCTCAGCAGATTCATACATGTCATTATCTAAATCAGAGTCACTAACATTTATAAAATCTAGTCCTTTAACCCAATTGGCATACTCATCAACACGCCCTAGATCCACATAGATTTGGCGGGCATTGGCCACTGCTTGTTTGGCTTCACTTGTATTTGGGTATTCATCAACAACACGACGGTATTTGTCTAAAGCTTCATTATCTCTTTCAATGTTATAATAAATTAATCCCTGTTTTAATAAAGCCTTAGGAACATAAGAACTCCTTTTATGATGTTGCAATAAACTATTAAAAGTGGTCAATGCATTATCATTATTGTCGGCTGTGATATATGAATTACCTAATTCAAAATAAGCATCATCACGTAAAGTAGATTTAGAGTACGCTTTTAAAAAGGCATTCAAATCTGTAATTTTATCATTGTTTCTACTTGTAAAACCATAACTCATGGCACGTTGAAAATGAGCATAATCGGTATCTACACCACGATTGTTAATGACATGATTATATGCCGTAATGGCTTTATTATAATTACTGGAGACAAAAGAGGCATCTCCTAAACGTAAATAAGCATCATTGACTTTATTTTCGTCAGACGGGTTACTATTGATAAATGTTTGAAATTGTTCGCCGGCCTTATTATAATCCTTTAACTTAAAATAGGCATAGGCAATATTATAATCTATGAATTCATTTTCGGTTAAAGTAATGGGAGAGTTCATATTTTTAAACTGTTGAAAACCAGTAAGGGCTTCACTATAATTATTTAGTAAATAATCAGTTTCGGCTTTCCAAAAAACAGCTCTTGCCGTAGTTGATTGTTCACGATTACTATTGATTGCTATATCAAAATGTTCAGCCGCATTACCAAAAGAACCACCATTAAATAATTGAATACCTCTATACAAAGCTACTTTTTGATACAGCTCTTTTTGATGTGGTTCATTTTTATCTTTAAGCTCTTTTAAGGCACCTTCATAATCCTTAGATGTAATATAGGCACTTATAAGTAATTCACCAATCTCGTCTTTGGCAGTTGATTTAGGATAAAGCTCTAAGTACTCTTGCAATACATCTGGTACACTTTTATACGGGTTGCCAATTTCATAGCTCAATTTGGCATAATTGAGCCAGGCATCTTTTTTTATATCTTGATTATATTCCATTTGTGAGGCATTTCTAAAAGCATTCAAAGCCTCTGTTTTCAGTTCTGTTTTTAAATAGCATTCTGCCAAATGGTAATAGGCATTTTGAGATACAAAATTGTCTCCTCCAATAATTTTATTAAAATTAGCTATGGCATTTTCATAATCATTTTGTTGATAATAAGCATATCCTAGCAAGTAGTAATCAGTATTATTCCATCTGCGACGTTTGCCCTTATAATTTTTAAGATGCGGAATGGCTTCTTGGAATTTATTTAGGTTAAAATAGCTCTCTCCAATAATTTTAGAAACCTCAGAATGTTGGTTTTTGTCTGCTTTGGATAGAAAAGGTTCAGCCACATCAATAGCTTCTTGAAATTGACCTGTTTTAAACTTGATATTTGCCATATAATAGGGTACATCATCACCAAGTTCTTTATCGTTTGCAACTTCGCCTAAATATTTATCTGCATTATCAAAATCATCGCCCTGATAGGCGATAAAACCATAATAATATTTAGCTTGAGATCCATATTCTTGCGAGGTTAATAATTTTTGAAAATATTCTTTTGCTCTAACATGACTGCCAACAGCGAATAATCCGTATGCATATTTAAAGTTAAAATCTTCTTCTTGTTTGATGGAGAGATTACGAGTTTCTACACGTTTATACCACTTGAGTGCATAAGCATAATTGGCATTTTTAAAATAATAGTCACCTACTTCTAAAAATGCAGTATTTTGTTTGGTGCTTGTTGGATACCTTTCTACAAAATCACGCATCATTTGATCAGCATCTTGATCTCCAATTTGTATGGCACAAAAAGCTTCAAAATAAGCACAATTTGCTTTACGTTCAGAGCTATCTTCAAAATCACTTTTTAATTTGTTAAACAAGTGTTTTGCCGCAACAAAATCTCTATTGTTGTAAAGTTCAATAGCGTGATTATACTCTTTTAGTACGTTGGTATAAATATCAGTTTTTTGTGCGAAGCTAGAAACTGAGAAGATTAAAAATAGGGCTACTAGCCAATTATTGCTATGCTTCATTGCTATGTTTTATTTTTAGTATAACATGTATTTAACTTATTTATGAATTGGATAAAAATCACTCACAAACTGTCGGGAATAAAATTTTGATCACTAAAAAGCATTGTGAAGTGCTTTTTAGTTGTCTCCATACTACTAAGGGAGAAGAGCCGATTTTTAGTTTATAAATTTTGCTAAACACATAACAAGTGTTATTTAATATATCAAAAATATGATATACTTAAATTAAACAACGTGTAATTCATCTGAAATTGTATAATTGTTAATTAATATAACATTTTGTTAACTAAATTTTTTAATTATTGATAAAATACACTACATATTTCGAGCCAATATTGCATATGCGTATTGTTTTTTAGTAAGATGTGTGCTAGATAGGGATTATCTATTAATTAACGCTTAGTTATTTTTTTCAATCTTAAATTTCAAAACTTAGTTTTTTAACTGTATTTTTGTGGTATAAATCTATTTGAGGTATGACAAACAACAAACCAGTTTTGCATTTAAAAGATGCATCTATCTTTCAGTTAGAAAATTTGATATTATCAGATATCAGTCTTGATATATATGAAGGGGATTTTATGTATTTAATAGGTAAAACAGGGAGTGGTAAAAGTAGTTTGATGAAAACTTTGTATGGTGATCTACCTTTGATAAAAGGAGAAGGAAATATTGTAAATTTTGATCTGAATAAATTAAAGGAAAAGGATATTCCTTTTTTACGTAGAAAATTGGGTATCGTTTTTCAAGATTTTAGGTTGCTAAATGACAGAAATGTTCATGACAATTTACTATTTGTTTTAAAAGCTACAGGTTGGAAAGACCTCTCTAAATGCACCTTTAAAATTAATGAAGTATTAGAAAAGGTAGGAATGAATACCAAAGGCTTTAAAATGCCTTTTCAACTTTCTGGTGGTGAACAACAGCGTGTGGCTATTGCAAGAGCGTTATTAAACGATCCTGAATTGATTTTAGCCGATGAGCCTACAGGTAATTTAGATCCAAAAACCTCATTAGAAGTGATGGCGGTATTAGAAGCCATCAACAAAAGCGGTAAAACTATTTTAATGGCTACCCATGATTATGCTTTAATTTTAAAATACCCACATAAAACCATTAAATGTGATGGTGAAAAGGTATTTGAAGTGATTTAAGCTTTTAGCCGATAAAGACCTTATAACAAATACCGGCATATATTTTATCAATTAAATAAATAAGTTATCGGTGATTTAGTTTCCATAATAATTCCTTCCTTAAACAACCTTAAAGGTCTAAAAAAGTGTATTTTAAAGATTCAAAATCAATCTTACAATAATTATGAAGTTTGGATTATAGATGGAAATTCTACAGATGGAACTCTAGCATTTTTAAAAACTTTAAAATCACCATTTTATTGGATGAGTGAAGATGATAGGGGTGTTTATGATGCCATGAATAAAGGTATTTTAGAATCAAAAGGAGAATGGCTATATTTTTTAGGAGATGATGATCAATTATATACTGAGAATACTTTAGATGCTATTTTTAGTCAACCCGTAGAAAATCATGCAAAAATGATTATTGGGAGTATACAATATAATTTAAAAAAAGGTGATAAAGTATACGCAAATAAGGGAAACGGAATTGTAGTTTCGTCATGGTCAAAAAAACTTTGGATTAAAAACTCAATACACCATCAAGGAGTTTTTTACAAAAGAGAACTTTTTTCAAATCTTAAATACGACTTGAAATATAATATTTTGGCAGATCATGCTTTAAATTTAATATTATTCAAAAAAGGTATTGGCGTGAAAATAATAGATGATATTATAGCACTTTGTGGTACTAATGGACAATCTAAAAACTATAGTTGGGATCTTTATAAAGAAGAGATTACATTAAAAATAGGTGAAAGTTCACTACTTTTAAAACCGGTTTTTATGATCATAGGGTTTTCAAAATTTCTACTAAAAAAGATAAAGTTTAAATAAGTTATTATTGAAATATACAAGGGTTGAAATAGCGTCAATAATACTAAATAAATTGCAACAGGAAAGATCACCATTGCAAAAACAATTCGTTGATTCAAAAAAACAAATTGGGTATTTTTATTTAGATGGTCTATTACCTGTTGACTTGGCAAATGAAATTTTTATAAATTTTCCTCCCTTAGAAAAAACATTTCTAAGAAAAAGTATAAAAGAGCAGAAATATATTGCCTATCAAATGGATAAATACAACCCATTATTAGAAGAGGTTATTTATGCTTTTCAAGATCCGCGAGTTGTCTCTTTGATAAAAGAAATTTGTGGGTTAACCTCTGTTATTCCGGATGAGAACCTTTATGCAGGAGGTCTTTCTCTAATGAAGAAAAATAATTTTTTAAACCCACATTTAGACAATTCACATGACAAGGATAGAAAACGTTGGAGAATACTTAACTTATTGTATTATGTTACACCTGAATGGAAAGATGCTAATGGAGGTAATTTAGAATTATGGCCAGATGGTTTAGAAAACAATCCAATTACCATAGTGAGTAAATTCAACAGACTTGTTGTAATGACCACACATCAAAATTCTTGGCATTCTGTAAACAAAGTAAATGTTGAAGCTATTAGGTGTTGTGTTTCTAATTATTATTTTTCAGAAGAACCATTTTATGATACTGATACATTTCATGTAACTTCTTTCAGGGGTAGATCTTCTCAAAAAATACTAGATGTTATTTTGAGAGTTGACAATTCATTAAGAATGGTAATCCGTAAGGTTTTTAAAAAAGGAGTTCGGAAAAACCCCCATCAATACAAAAAATAGAGTATCATTATACTAAGTTTTGAAAAATCTCTTGTAGAGTTTTAGATTCATTTTCCCAAGTATACTTTTCAGAAACGCTCTTTAGATTCTCTCTATAGAGATGATATTGTTGTTCATTAGAAAAAATAGTATTTATGATTGTTGCCAATTGCTTCGGCTCTATCTTATCAATTACCCAACCTATTTGGTTTTTAGTCACTACTTGAGAAACTTCTTTTCTGTTAGAAACCAGCATGGGTGTTTGGGCTTGTATATAGTCAAATACTTTATTCGGTAAACTATATTCATAATTTAAGTTGGTTGCTTTATCAAGAGACAGGCCTAAATCGGCAATTTTAGTATACTCCATAAGCTCACCATAAGGCAATTTATCCATTATAATAACTTTATCTTCTAGATGTAGCGTTGTACGTAATTCTTTTAACTCCCCATAAATATCACCGCCACCTATAATGTACAAAATGGTGTTTTCTATATATTGCATCATTTGTATGGCTTCTTCAGCACCTCGTTCCATATTAATGCCCGTTCCTTGTAAAATGAGCATTTTTCTAGTACCTTTTATCTTATCGGCTAAATTGATATCGACCTTTTTATGAATTAGTTTTGGAGCAATATTTCTAATTATTTTTACCTTAACCTTATATTTTTCTTGGTAGAATGAAGCAATACTTTGGTTGACTGTATATACATTTTTTAGTTTAGGAAAAATAAACATTTCAATAGAGAACCATATTTTTCGAATATTGGGTCTATCCTTTAATTCGGCAATCTCAGTAAAGAGCTCATGACTATCATATACCAGTTTTTTATGAAATATTTTACTTATTAAAAAGTTAGGAAGTAAAGTGTCTAAATCGTTAGAAAGCAGAATGTCTTTTTTTAGCAATAATAATTTAAAAAACAAACGAGTATTATATTCAGCATAAAACAAAAATTTTCTTTTAAAAAGAAGTCTCATTCTTATTGTTTTGTACGTTCTGTTAATGGCAATGCTATCAGGTAATTCTCGACCTATTAGAATTACTTCATATTTCATATTGACTAAGGTTGTACAAATTTTATGTACACGTTGATCAGTCACTAAATCATTAATAACAGAAACTATAATTCTTTGCAATTTCTTAAGGTGAGTTCTATAAATTCATTTGCTTCAATCCCGAATCGTCGGAATCAGAGTTTTCAAAGGCAACTAAAATTTTTGAAGTACTATTATTATAATACAATGAAATTTTTGAAGTATTTGGGGAACTCTCGGAACCCTTGAGTAAACAAAGATAATAAATAATCTGCTTCGTTATATTTTTTTAAATAAGCTAGGCTATTCAAAAAAATCAATATCTCACATCTCATGCATTCTCTTAGTTTTAGTGATAGTATAAAAAAATCCCGTTCTTAATTTCTTAAAAACGGGAAATTGCTATAAAAAAGAAGCGACATGTCGCCTATTTTTAGACGTTTAAATATAGAAACCTTACAACATTACTGTGCAGCAGGTTTAAATTTATAATTTTCTTGATTAACACCAGTACCACTTACATATTCATTATTGAGATATTTCCCCCCAATATTTACACTTTCTTTATGATAAAAATTGGCAATACCATGTTTTAAATTATCTTGCCAGGTTCCTTCATAAATATTACCGTTAGTATAGTAATATATGCCGTATCCACTTCTAATTCCAAAGCTGTAATTTCCTACATATTTAGAACCGTCATGCCACACGTATACACCTAAACCATGTCGTTGATCATGAGACCATTGACCATCATATACGTCATTATTAGTCCAAGTATATTTTCCTTGACCATCACGTAAACCGCCCTTCCATGAACCTTCGTAAACACCGGTTTGGTATTGCATAGTGCCTTGACCATTCATACAGTTACCAGAAATACATTTTTCTGTGATAACGTTAATTTCTTGTTTTTCAACTTCTACTTTAACTTCGTTATTTTCTTCTATAGTTTGGGCACTAATGAATAATGGAGTTAAAAACAATATTAAAAATATCTTTTTCATAAAGTTATATTTTAAGGTATAAATATTGATTATAACGTAAAGTTTTAATAGATAGTATATTAGTTTTGAAAAAACAGAATGTTTATTTTTGATTAATAAATTAGAATTGTTGAATATTTAGGAAAGCCAATCCGTTTATTATCTAATAAATTAAATTGTAAATTTGAGACAAAATATAACTTAGTGAATCTATTTGAAAGACAGTTGCTCATAAAACAATTGCAACAGGATAAAAATTGGGATGTAATTGTCATTGGAGGTGGAGCAACTGGTTTAGGTGTGGCACTGGATAGTACTACACGCGGGTATAAAACGCTTTTATTAGAACAGGTTGATTTTGCAAAAGGAACCTCAAGTAGAAGTACCAAATTGGTGCATGGAGGTGTAAGATATTTGGCACAAGGAAATATTGATCTTGTAAGAGAAGCCCTTTATGAAAGAGGGTTGTTGTTCAAAAATGCCTCTCACTTGGTAAAAGATCAATCCTTTATTATTCCAAGCTATAAATGGTGGGATAATATTTTCTATACTATAGGACTAAAGATCTATGATTTTTTAGCAGGAAAATTAAGTTTTGGCAAATCCATTCGTATCAATAAAAATGAAACCATGTCAAGGTTGGCAACAATCAAATCAGATAATATTAAAGGTGGAATAGTTTACCATGACGGACAATTTGACGATGCTAGATTAGCTATAAATATTGCTCAAACTTGTATAGAGAACGGTGCGACATTATTGAATCATTGTAAAGTAAAACAGTTATTGAAGAATGAGAAAGGAAAAGTAGATGGTGTTATTGCTTTAGATATAGAATCGGATATTTCTTATAGTTTGAAAGCCAAAGTAGTAATTAACGCCACAGGTGTTTTTACGGATGATATTCTACAAATGGATAATGCAGAGGCAAAACATATAATCAGACCTAGTCAAGGTGTTCATCTGGTTTTAGACCAATCCTTTTTGCCAGGTAATGATGCGATTATGATTCCAAAAACAAATGATGGAAGAGTATTGTTTTTAGTACCTTGGCATGATAAAGTAGTAGTAGGAACTACAGACACCTTGTTAGACAGTCATAGTTTAGAACCTATACCTTTAGATGAAGAAGTAAACTTCATCATTTCAACAGCAAATAAATACCTCGTACCAACCATTACTAGAAAGGATGTCTTGAGTGTTTTCGCTGGGTTGAGACCCTTAGCAGCACCAAAAGATAAGTCCGAAAAAACAAAAGAAATTTCTAGAAGTCATAAAATTATCGTTTCTAATTCTGAATTAATTACCATTGCCGGAGGTAAATGGACCACTTACAGAAAAATGGCACAAGATACGGTTAATAGGGCTATTGCTATAGGAAAATTACCGAGTCGGGATTGTAAAACTAAGCACCTTTCTATTCATGGAGCCATGGATACGTTCGTTAGAGGTAATCATATGTATATTTATGGAAATGATATTGCGGCTATTCAACAATTGATAAAAAAAAATTCTGAATTTGGAGAAAAATTACATCAGCGATTGCCGTTTACCAAAGTAGAGGTAATTTGGGCCATTAGATATGAAATGGCAAGAACAGTTGAAGATATTTTGGCTAGGCGTGTTCGTGCTTTATTCCTAGATGCAAAAGCTGCTATTGAAATAGCACCAATTGTAGCTACTATATTGGCTGATGAATTAGATAAAAATGAGGCTTGGAAACATGAACAAATTAAAAAATTTACCACAATAGCAAATCAATATGTATTATAAATTATTAAAAATAATATTTAATATATTAAAAACAAATAGTAAACCACTATATAAACAGGAAATATAAAGGATCTATATGTCAGATTATATACCTGCACTTTGTAATTTTCTTAAAAATTCATAATTACTTGTAAAAATTTATGAAATTAGTGGCTTATTTTTTAAACGAAATGCCTTACTATTCAAAATGGTTAGGCCAAGGATTTAACCGGCATTACAAATTTTAATGTTTAATACTGATTTAAATATCCAATCTAGTAAACTATGGAAAAATATATACTCGCTTTAGATCAAGGAACTACAAGTTCTCGTGCCATTGTTTTTGACCATAAAGGCAGCATCATTTCAGTGGTACAAAAAGAATTTACCCAATATTTTCCAAAACCGGGATGGGTAGAACACGATCCTTTAGAAATTTGGTCAACACAATCAGGTGTCGCTACAGAGGTCGTTTTAAAAAAAGGATTGAGTGCTGAGAATATTGCGGCGATTGGTATTACAAATCAACGTGAAACGGTAGTAGTTTGGGATAAAGAAACGGGGAAGCCTATTTATAACGCCATTGTTTGGCAAGATAAAAGGACGGCTGATTTTTGTGATCATCTTAAAGAACAAGGCAAAGAGTCATTGATTAGGGAAAAAACAGGACTAGTAATAGATGCTTACTTTTCCGGGACCAAAGTAAAATGGATTTTAGATAATGTTGAAGGGGCAAGAAAAAAAGCTGAAGCAGGAGCCTTGCTTATGGGTACTATAGATACCTGGTTAATATGGAATTTTACTAAAGGGAATCAGCATGTAACAGATGTTTCTAATGCTTCAAGAACTTTGTTGTTTAATATTAATACTATGGATTGGGATCTTGAATTACTCGAATTATTTACCATTCCCACAAGTATGTTGCCAGAAGTAAAACAGTCTAGTGAAGTTTACGGTCACACCCAAACAACTTTTGGCCAAAAGATTCCAATTGCCGGAATTGCCGGAGATCAACAAGCGGCATTATTTGGTCAAATGTGTACTAAACCTGGGATGGTTAAAAATACTTATGGCACGGGTTGTTTTATGCTGATGAATATTGGAAACACCCCAATAGTTTCTAAAAACAATTTATTAACTACAGTTGCATGGAAAATTAATGGTAAAACCAGCTATGCTTTAGAAGGAAGTATTTTTATTGCTGGAGCAGTAGTACAATGGCTACGCGATAGTTTAAAAATTATAAAAACCTCAAAAGAGGTTGAAGAATTAGCAAGTTCTGTTGATAGTTCTGAGGGTATATATTTTATTCCAGCATTTGCCGGATTGGGAGCACCCCATTGGAACCAACAAGCACAGGGTACTATTTTCGGTTTAACTAGAGGTAGTACAGATGCTCATATAGCTCGTGCAGCTTTAGAATCAATCGCCTATCAAACTATGGATGTTTTAAAAGCCATGGAAGCAGATGCTGGAATTGCTATTAAAGAATTACGTGTAGATGGTGGGGCTACTATAAATAATATGCTAATGCAATTCCAGGCTGATGTATTAAACACAGTAGCTGTCCGCCCCAAAGTAGTAGAGACAACTGCTATGGGTGCTGCATTTTTATCGGGACTGGCAGTAGGTTTCTGGGATAATGCAGAAGAAATTCAACAAATCTGGGAAACAGATCAACATTTTAACCCAACTAAAGAAAGAGCAATGATAGAAAAGGATATTAAAGGATGGTATAAAGCCATTGATGCCTTAGAATATTGGACAAAATTAACCTAGTAACTCAATAACCATTTAATTATGACCCCATTTATTGCAGAAATTATTGGCACTTTTTTACTAATATTATTAGGAGGAGGTGTTGTAGCTAATGTAGTTTTAGAAAAAACAAAATCTAATGACCATGGTTGGATGGTTATAACAACGGCTTGGGGACTTGCCGTATTTATTGGAGTGGCGGTAGCCGGTCCATATAGCGGAGCCCATTTGAACCCAGCAGTTAGTATTGGATTGGCGGTAGCAAACAAGTTTGACTGGGCATTGGTTCCCAGTTATGTTTTAGCTCAATTTATAGGTGCAATGTTAGGAGCTTTTATTGTTTGGATGATATATATAGATCATTTTAATGCAACAAAAGATGGTGAAATCAAAAGAGCAATATTTTGCACAGCACCTGCTATTCGGAATCCACTTTCTAATATTTTTAGTGAGATTGTAGGCACTTTTGTTCTGGTTTTTGTTGTACTTTATTTTACCGGGGCTTCAATATCAGAACCGGATACACCCATTGGTTTAGGTTCGTTAGGTGCACTGCCGGTAGCGTTTTTAGTTTGGAGTATTGGTTTGTCATTAGGGGGCACTACGGGTTATGCTATTAATCCCGCAAGAGATTTAGGGCCAAGAATTATACATGCTATATTACCAATAAAAGAAAAAGCTTCAAACGACTGGGCTTATGCATGGATTCCAGTAGTAGGGCCAATTATTGGAGCCGTTTTAGCTGCATTTTTAATGCTAGCTATTTCTTAATTTTATGAAACGTGTTAAAATGACCTAAATTGGTAGTCTGCTTTTATTTTTTAAAGAGGAAGGTTTAAATATCTCATTGGATATACTTGCTCTAATAGTTAAAAAACACGAACAATTATATTTTATTCTTTTTAGTTAGCCTTAACAATAATTTAAAAGTTTCTATATTTACGGATATCTATTGTAGAAATTGTAAATTATTAATTCCTGACTATCAAATATATAAAATGAGAGTCTTACCATTGCTTTTGTTACTGATCTTACCCGCCACATTATTTTGTCAGGAAACACCTCCTATATTACAATTTTCGCCTAGTATTTATAAAGCTGAAAATCAAAATTGGTCGGTTACTCAGAACAATGATAAGTTTATTTTTGTGGCAAATAATGAAGGTTTACTTGAGTATAATGGAGCTCAATGGGAGACCTATACCTCACCTAACAACACGATCATTCGGTCGGTAAAGGCAATAAATGACAGGATTTATAGTGGAAGTTATATGGAGTTTGGTTACTGGCAAAGAAATAATTTTGGAAAACTCGAATACTTTTCTTTATCAGATAATATAAAATCAAATTTAATTGAAGATGAAAATTTCTGGAACATAAAATCTTATGACAATTGGATATTGTTTCAGTCCTTTAGTAGAATATATTTTTATAATACACTAAACCAAGAGATAAACTACTTTACAGATAGAAGCAATTACCATAGGATTTTTGAAATAAACAAAACAGTTTATATTTATAAAACCGATGGAAATGTGTATAAAATTGAAAATGGTCAAGAAAATCTAGTAATAAAAATCCCTAAAGCGCTTAATATTCAGTTTGTATTAAATATTTTTACAATAGACAATACATTGGTATTGTTAACTCGTAATCAAGGTTTTTTTAAGTTGAATAATGGGATTCTTAAAAAGTGGAATATTACTGCGGATAAAGATTTAAAACAATATACATTGTACAGCGGTATTCAGCTTCGTGACAAAAGTTTTATATTAGGTACAATTTCAAATGGCGTTGTTCATTTATCCCCGGAAGGGGAACTTATTAATACGATCAATCAATCTAACGGGTTAAGTAATAATACAGTATTAAATGTTTTTGAAGATGTTGAAGGTAATGTTTGGGCCGCTTTAGATAATGGTATTGATTGTTTAAATATAAAATCCTTTGTTCGGGAATTTAATGATTATAAAGGAATGTTGGGTACAACCTATTGTTCAATAGTTTATGATAACAAGCTATATTTAGGAACTAATCAAGGATTGTTTTATAAAAATGTAGGTTCTAAAGAACCGCCAATTCTTATAAAAGGCACTAAAGGCCAGGTATGGTCATTATTTACTTATGATAATACTTTATTTTGTGGCCATACGGCAGGCACATTCTTAATTGAAAATACGAATGCTGTTCAAATATTTTCTGAATCTGGTGTTTGGGGATTTAGAAGAATTCCGTTGAATCCTAATTTGTTACTCATAGGGCATTATTCCGGCTTAAGTATTTTAATGAAGGAAAATGGCCAATGGAGATTAAGAAATAAAATTGAGGGTTTTGAAAACTCTGCTCGTTTTTTTGAATTGATGAACAATCAAGAAATCTGGGTAAACCATGAGTACAAAGGGATATACAATTTAAAATTAAACAATGATTTCACCGCTTTTAATAAGATTAACTTGTTTGCTGATATTCCTAAAGGAAAGGGATCAGGTTTGGTTAAAGTAGAAGATAATGTTTTGTATTGTTATGAAGACGGTATTTTTAAACTGGATACTATCAATCAAGTTTTTTTAAAAGACACCATATTAAGTAAACTAATTTTAAAAAATGAATACATTTCAGGTAAATTAATTAATGATAAAAAAGACAGATTGTGGGCTTTTAATAAAAATAATATAAGCTATGCAGAGAAAGGCCCTATTCCCAATAAAATTTCGGTAAAAACTATACCAATTCAAAATTACTGGAGAAAAACCACAGTGAGTTTTGAGAATATTACACACTTTAATAATGACAGCTATATTGTTGGTAAGACAAATGGTTATATTTTATTTGATCTAAATCAAATTTTGAATAAATCTCATCATGTTTTTTTAAATACTATATCAGTAAAAGAAGAAGATACATCAAATAGTTTAACCTCAATGGAGGATAAAGGAGTGTTTGATTTTCATAGAAGATCAATTCAATTTAATTTTAGTGTGCCAAAATTTAATAAGTATGAGCTGGTAAACTATCAATACCAATTAGAAGAACTCCAAAAAGATTGGACGCCATGGACAATATCTTCCACTGCGGCTTTTGAAAAACTTCCATTTGGGGATTATACTTTTAAGGTAAGATCTAAGGTGGGAAATAAATTGTCAAACAATATAATTTATTACAAATTTAAGATCAATAGACCTTGGTATTTGTCTAATTCGGTTATAGGGCTTTACTTGCTTTTTTCAGTTTTGCTGACCTTCATTGTGCATAGGGCTTATAGAATTCATTATAGTAAACAGCATGCTCATAAACAATTAGAAAATGAGCAATTAATTATGCGAATAAAAAATGAACAATTGAATCAGGATATAGAAAGTAAAAATAGAGAATTGGCTATATCAACTATGAGTATTATAAAAAGAAACCAGTTTTTAAATAGTATAAAAAAGGAACTGAAAAACAATCAAGGATCTGATAATTTGTCAGTAGTAAAATTAATTGATAAAAATTTAAACAGTAGTCAAGATTGGAAATTTTTTGAAGAAGCCTTTAATAATGCAGATAAACATTTTTTAGACAAGGTAAAAAACGCACATCCTAACTTAACACCTAATGATTTACGTTTTTGTGCGTATTTAAGATTAAATTTATCCTCAAAAGAGATTGCTCCGCTGCTAAATATCTCGGTTAGAAGCGTTGAAATAAAACGATATAGATTAAGAAAAAAAATGAATTTAACCCATGATGAAAGCCTGATAAACCACATCTTAGAAATATAACACCTCAACATTACACTAAATTACCACAACATTACCACAACGAAAACGGTATAGCTGATTATTTTTTTCATTTATTTGCGTTTTGTCTATTGAAAAAGTCACTGCAAACCCTTTGTTTACTTATATTATTTGATAAATTCATTTTTTATTACCTTTTATTTTGCGATGTATGTTTTTTGTTGAGGTATATATTTACGAATTAACAATCTATACACCTAAATTTAACACATACTTTATATTATGGTTAATAACTATAATTTTTTTTAAACTTAACTCAATTTCTTATGATTTTAAAATTATTTTCAAAAAGGACAAATCTGGTATTGGTAATGTTATCTTTTTTGGTTTTTGGCATTTCAAATGCTCAAGCTCAGAATTCAGTTAGCGGTATTGTATTAGATGAAACAGGATCACCCTTACCCGGTGCTTCTGTAGTAGAGAAAGGAACCACCAATGGTACATCAACTGACTTTGATGGAAACTTCTCCTTAAATGTGGCCTCAGAGGCTTCTATTTTATCAATTTCTTTTATTGGTTATCAAGATCAAGATGTTTCTGCAACTGGTTCACCTCTTACCATTACATTGCAAGTAGATGCAAATGCATTAGAAGAGGTAGTAGTAGTTGGTTATGGTACTCAAAAAATCACCAAAGTAACTGGTGCAATTTCTACCGTTAAATCCGCAACTATTGATAAACTTAAACCGGTTAGAGTCGAAGAAGCCCTACAAGGTCAAGCATCGGGTGTTTCTGTAATCCAAAGTGGTGCACCGGGAAGTAAACCAACAGTTTTTGTTAGAGGTATACCTAATTATAAAGGTGGAGATCCAATCGTTATCATTGATGGTGTAGAACAATCATTAGACGATTTAAGTGCAATCAATGCTGCTGATATTGAATCTGTTAATGTACTAAAAGATGCTGCTACAACCGCAATATATGGAGTTAAAGGTGGTAATGGGGTTATAGTTGTAACCACTAAGATAGGTAGAAAGAATCAAGCAGCAGAATTCACCTTTAATAGTTATGTGGGGCAGCAAGAAGTATTAAAAAAGGTAGGCGTGTTAAATGCTACTGAATATGGAGCTATTATTAATGAAGGTAGTACTATTTCTGGAGGGCCAATTATTTTCCCAGATCTATCTGTATTAGGCGTGGGAACCAATTGGCAGGATGAAGTGTTTAAAACTGCCGGTATTTCCTCACATAGTTTAACTGCTAGAGGAGGTGGTGAAAATATGACCTATTTTCTATCAACAGGTTTTTTAAGCCAAGATGGAATTGTTGGTGGTGGAGAAAAATCTAATTTTAACAGACTTAACCTCGCGGCTAATCTTAATTTTGATTTGACATCAAAAATTAAATTAATAGTGAATACTAATTATACAAACATAAAAAACCAAAGTATTGGAGCTCAAACAGCATTCAATTCAATTTTAGGAAATGCCTTGAATTTTGATCCTACCGTTTCAGTGTTGAACACAGACCCAAATACTATAGGTACTTATGGTTTTAGTAATTTAATTACGGGTGATATATTTAACCCTTTAACTAGATTAGAAAATACATATAATAAGCACAATGGGAATAAATTTTTCGGTAAAATTGAATTACAGTATGAAATCATAAAAGATCTAAGAATTACATCAAGATTTGGATATACCAAATGGGATCAATCAAGTAAAGAATTTCTTCCATTAGCATTTTATGGGCCTTTACATGTTTCAAGTGATTTTCTTTCAGATGGAACCTTAATAGATGGTAACCATAATAAAGTTATAGAGAGTACAATTTCTACGTTTAAATATACTCATGAAACGTTTGCTAATTATAACATCAGTATCAATGAAAAGCATAATTTTGATGCTGTTTTAGGTCTCTCTTTGTCTAAATCAACAGGTAACACAACTAATGTTTCCAGAGAAGATGTCCCTTTTAATTCTTGGGATTTTGCTGATATTAGCAGTGCTACGGGAAATAATACTTCTGAGAATCCTTCTGCTTATGTTGGTAGAACATCGAATTATTCAACAAAAAAGAATTTATCTTATTTTGGTAGAATTAACTATGACTATAAAGATAAATATTTAGCTTCATTTTTAGGCAGAAGAGATGGTTCTAATACTTTTGGTAAGGATAATAAATTTGCCAACTTTTTTGCAGGATCATTAGGATGGGTTGTTTCTGAGGAAGATTTTTTTAACTCTGAAACTATTGATTTCTTAAAATTTAGAGGTAGTTATGGTACCAGTGGGAATGACAATATTGACCGAGCATTTGTAAGTGTTGTAACAGGAGGTCCTAGTTATGGCCCTACTCAAAACAGTAATGGCTATACCTTTGATGGTGTTTTTCTTAATGGATCAACTATAGATACCTATAGTAATGAGACTTTAAGATGGGAAGAACAAACCCAATTAAGTGTAGGGTTTGATTTAACCTTATTAAGGAACTTCTCTTTAACTGCAGATTATTTTGAGAAAAACGTAGACGGTTTGTTATTTATAGAACAACCATCATTTTATGCTGGTACACCGAGGCGACCTTCAGCAAATATTGGTTCAACGGAAACTAGTGGTTACGAATTTAATTTGGGGTATAACCTAAATAAAGAAAATTTTAAATTCAATACTTCATTCGCATTCTCAACATTTACTAGTTTAGTAACCGCAACGGATGCTTCGGGAACGGCTACATTAAGTGGTGGGTCCATATTTAATGGGATATCTCAAAGTGTAACAAGATTTGAAAAAGGATTTTCTCCTGGGTATTTTTATGGCCTTCAAACAGATGGTTTATTTCAAACTCAAGCCGATATTGATGCCAGTCCAACTCAAAATGGAGCTGTTCCAGGTGATATCAAATTTGTTGATCTTAATGGGGATGGAGTCATAACAAATTTAGATAGAACGAAAATTGGAAACCCTTTTCCTGATTTTACTTTGGGATGGAGTTTAGGTTTTGAATATAAAAACGTTGATTTTAGTATGTTTACATATACTTCTGTTGGCAATGATATCTTTAGAGGTTATGAACGTGGTGCAAATTTCACCAATAAATTTAGAAGTGTATTGGGTAGATGGACCGGTCCTGGTTCAACAAATGATGCTAACAACCCTCGTTATACATTTAATGATGCCAATAGTAACAACAGATCTTCAGACAGATATATTGAAGATGGTTCATTTGTTAAAATAAAAAATGTGCTTCTTGGGTATACCGTACCTTCTTCATTATACAATGATAAATGGTTTAGCAAAATAAGAATTTATGCACAAGCTAAAAATCTTTTTACCTTTACGGAATATAGTGGTTTTGATCCTGAAATAGCAGGTGGTATTTTTGGTACGGGACTTGATGAAGGTGCTTACCCTCAGTCTAGAACAATATCAGTTGGTGTAGACTTAAAATTTTAAACTTTTAATATCAATAATATGAAAAATATAAAAATAATAATCGGATTATTTGTCTTTCTTTCAGTTTTTACAGCTTGTGAAGATTGGGTAGATTTTGATCCGCATGATGAATTTAAAATTACTGATTTAGATTATTTAAAATCTGAATCAGACTATAGAACAATGGCAGTAAGTTGTTATACACCTATGCAATGGTTAAATCAAATGTATGTATTAGCTGATGTTGCTACAAATAATGCAACTGCCGGTGGTGAAAGTGCTTCTGATGTTGGTCGTTTACAAGAGTTAGATGACTATACAACTACACCGAATAATAGTTTGATGGAAGATTTGTGGGAATCGGGTTATGAAGGTATCAACAGAGCCAACTATTTAATTGCAAGAAAAGAATTAAATCCTGCCGGAGAATCCATAGAATTTATTGGAAAAGATGAAATGTATGGAGAGATATATTTTTTAAGAGCGTACTATTATTTTAGTTTGGTAAAAGTGTTTGGTGATGCAGTTTTGTTTACTCATGATAGATTGGTAGTTTCTGATTTTGGTTCTTTGCAAAGATCACCTAAGGCTGAGGTATATGCTCAAATTGAGTTAGATTTAAATACAGCTATTGCTGCATTACCTGCAGTAAATACACAAGATGGTAGAATTAATAAATATATTGCTCAAGCCTTATTAGGTAAAATATTAATGTATCAAGAGAAATTTGATGAAGCTGCTTCGATGCTTGAAAATGTAATAAATGGCCCTTATATTTTGGTGAACGATTTTGATAGTATGTTTTTAAAAGAAGGCGAAAATGGATCAGAATCAATTTTAGAAGTTCAATATTCTAATGGAAAGCCTTATTATAACTGGGGTGGTGTTACTCGAGGACAAGGAAATCTAGCGGCACAGCAATGTGGTGTTAGAGGATTAGTAGGGTCTGCTGACATGCCGTATGCAGCCGGTTGGAGTACTACTTTACCTACACAAGACCTTTATGATGCATATGACAATGGTGACCAAAGAAGAGAAGCTACCTGTTTTGACATTGAAGCTTATAAAGTAAATAATCCAGAATTAGGCATTACTTATCAAGTTGCACCTTATAAAAACACAGGATTTTACAATAAGAAATACTTACCACGAAAAGGACAAACCAGCGGACAAATAGAATTGAATTATGAAAATAATCATAGAATTATTCGTTTGTCAGATGTGTTATTGTTAGCAGCTGAAGCAAATAATAGAGCTTCCGCATCAAATGATACAAAAGCACAAGGATACCTAAATAGAGTTAGAGCTAGAGCCTTTGGTGATGATTCGCATGCTATTACAGTAACTGGGGACGCTTTGAAACAAGCTATTTGGAAGGAAAGAAGACTAGAATTGGCTATGGAAGGGGATTACTTTTTTGATTTGGTTAGAACCGGGCAAGCGGCATCTAAAATAGCTGGTTTTGTAGCTGGTAAAAATGAAGTGTTTCCAATTCCTCAAAGAGAAATTGATGTTTCCGGGCTGACTCAGAACTCTGGGTATTAAACTAATAATGAAAATTTAAAAACAATACAAATGAAAAAAATAAAATATATTTTAAGTTTATTCATTCTATTTGCTTTTATGATAGGATGTACAGAAGATAAATATGATGATTTGTCTTCTTTGAATAGCGTTATCACACCTGGTAACATCGAAGCACTTTTTGATATTACTAATGATAATTCGGGTAATGTTACAATCACACCTAGTGGTGAAGGAGTTAGTTCTTATAAAGTCTATTTTGGAGATGCCACTACAGAACCTGAACTTGTACAAGCTGGTAAAAAAGTTGTTCATAAATATGCGGAAGGAGAATATACAGTAAAAGTTGTTGGAGTTGCGTTAGATGGTGCTATGACAGAAACAACTTATCCTTTATCAGTTGTATATAGAGCTCCAGAAGCGTTAGAAGTAGCATTCACTAAAACTGGTTATGTTTTAAAAGTAGAGGCTGATGCAGATTATGCTGCTTCATATTTAGTGTTTTTTGGTGATGTGGCTGACGAAGTTGGTACACCTTTAGCTAGTGGTGGAGAAGTTACACATGATTATGGAGGATCAGGTACTTTTAATGTAAAAGTAATAGCGTTAAGCGGTGGTGCTGCCCAAACTGAAGAAATAACAGAAGTAACGATGTTTGATCCCTATCTATTACCAATAGATTTTGAAAACCCATTTGTAGATTATGTTTTCTTTACTTTTGGTGGTGGTCAGCAATTTACCAAAGAAGCCAATCCAGATGCATCAGGACTTAATACAAGTGCTACTGTAGGTAGATTTAGAAGAGGTTGGGAAGAATGGAGTGGTGTGATTACTCCAGTTTTAGATGCTCCAATGGATTTTAGTGCGGGTAACAAAATGAGAATTTTGGTTTATAATCCTGATCCTGCAAATATTGGAAAATTATTAAAATTAGAACTTCAGGCTGGTACAATTGATAACGGCATTGCAAATTTAGAAGTACCGGTAACAGTATCCGGACAATGGGAAGAACTGGTATTTGATTATGGTCCTATGATTAATGATGGAACAATACCTGGTGATACCACAATGACTCGATTTGTTTTGAGATTCAACAGGGGTACAAATGGTGATTTTGCAACGCTATTTATAGATGATATTAGATTTACTAACTAATAAAAACAAAAATTATGAATTCAAAAATAAAAATTTTTATAATTGTTTTTTCACTAGCCTTAATAGGATTAATTAGTTGTGAAGAGCAAGAATATTCCTTAGGTGATTTAACAGCTCCTACAAACCTTGAAATAACTACAGCCATTGTTGGACAGTCTACTGATTTCCCAAATGGTGATGGTTCTGGAGACGTAAATTTCACTTTTTCAGCTAATGAGGCTTTATCATACAAAGTTGATTTTGGAGATGGTAAAGGTGAAAAGCTTTATACAACGTCCTCAATAGTAAAAAGATTTAATAATGTTGGAACCAAACATTATAGAGTAGTTGTAACTGCAATTGGTAAAGGAGGTTCCTCGGCCACAACCATAACCGAATTAGATGTGTATTATGCCTTTGAAGTGGATCCTCAAATTGTATCTTTACTTACTGGTGACAGTGCAACCGGAAAAACCTGGGCGGTAGACGAAGATCTTCCAGCTCATTTAGGTTTAGGCCCGGGTCCTGACAGACTAGATGGCAATGCAGAAACTTTTGAGCCTTCATGGTTTTCTGCCAGCCCTAATTCAAGATCAACCAAAGGTATTTATGATGATAGATACACTTTTACTAATGAAAAAGTATTTACACATCAAACAAATGGTGATATGTATGGTTATAAATGGGCATTTGAAAGAGATTTTGACCCCGCTGCTCCTGGTGTTTTTGGTGGTTTTGGTTCAGAATGGATTCTTGACTATCCTGATTATACAGAAGGGTTTGATTTTGATGGAGAAGAAACAGTAATTGGTCATAAAACCATTATTACTTTTGGTCAAAGAGGTCATTGTGGTTTTTTCAACGGCTCACACAGAATGATGATTTTAGATATAACAGAAACCACAATGTGGTTAAGAGCAACTGCCGATCCTGGAACTAATATTGCTACATGGTATGTTAAACTAAAAGTTGTTAACTAACAACAATAATATTTATTGATATATTTTTATCAATAAAATAATGGTATTTCATAAAGAGATTTCTCAGCAAAGAGAAGTCTCTTTATAAATACTTTAGCAGTAACAACAAAGTTGCCTACTTCTTTTTAGCTAGATGATCTTCTCTAAAGAATAAGTTCAATTTGTAAAATAAATCATTTCGAAATTATCATTCAATGCTATTTAAACAACAATTTTATATAAAAACAGTATTGATAATACTAGTCATTCTTTCCGCTTCTTGTTCTGGATCAGCTAATGATAGTGCAACAACACCTATTGAACCAGAAGTTATTATACCATCTAATCTTACATTTACTATAGATATTGTAGGGTCAGATGCTAATAATCCTAATGGAGATGGTTCGGGTGTTATAAAATGTACTGCAACTGCCACGGAGGCAGTTTCCTATAGTTTTAGACCCGGTACAGGTGCAGAAGTTAACAATACAACAGGTGTTTTTGAACATACGTATAGCGAAAAAGGAATTCACAATTATAAGGTTGAAATTTTAGCTTACTCTACTACAGGACAATCAATAAAAAGCACAAAGGATATTTCAATAGCAGTATCTTCAAATACTAATTTGGTGTGGTCTGATGAGTTTGATGTAAATGGTAGTCCTGATACTTCTAAATGGAATTATGATATTGGTACAGGTTGCCCAAATGTTTGTGGATGGGGCAATAATGAATTACAGTATTATACGAGCAGATCGGAAAATGTTATTATTGATGGAGGTATTTTAAAAATCATTTCTAAAAAAGAAGCTTATCAAGGTGCTGAATATACCTCAACTAGAATGAAAACTCAAGAAAAGTTCGATTTTAAATATGGTAAAGTTGAAATTAGAGCAAAATTACCAATAGGTGGTGGTACATGGCCTGCTCTTTGGATGTTAGGTTCAAATATAACAACAGTTAGTTGGCCTGCTTGTGGAGAGATAGATATCATGGAGCATAGGGGTAATGTACCTGGCACTGTGTCAAGTGCTATTCATACACCTTCAAGCTTTGGAAATACAGTTAACAAAGGAACAAAGTTTATCTCTGACGTTACAACAGAGTTTCATATTTATTCGGTTGACTGGACTTCAGAAAAAATAGAATTCTCTATTGATGGTATAGTACATTATACTTATAATCCTTCTGTTAAAGATAGTAATACTTGGCCTTTCGATGCCAACCAGTTTATTATACTAAATGTGGCTATGGGAGGAACTTTTGGAGGTGCAATTGATACTGATTTTGAAGAAAGTAAAATGGAAATTGATTATGTAAGAGTTTATCAGTAATAATTATAACAATTAAAATGAATTATTATAAACAAATACTTGCTTTACTTCTATTTATTTCTACTTGTGCTCCCAAGGTTTCGGGACAAGAATATGATGATAAATGGCAAGATGAAATCAAAGCTTTTGACAAACTTAATGGTGATGCCCCGGCACAAGGTGGAATTCTCTTTACAGGAAGCTCTTCTATTAAGTTATGGAAAGATCCGGCCAAAGATTTTAATAATTTCGATATTTTAAATAGAGGTTTTGGAGGGTCGCAAATTATAGACCTCATTGAAAATTTTGATCAGGTGATTTTAAAATATCATCCTAAGAAAATTGTAATTTATTCAGGTGATAACGATGTGCAAGCGGGTAAATCTTCTGAAGTTGTTTTTGGTGATTTTTGCACCTTGTTTGGTATGATAAAAGCCAAACTTCCTGATGCTAGAGTGTACTACATTGCAATTAAACCAAGCTTAAACAGATGGTCTAAAGTTTTGGAAATGAAAAAAGCCAATACTATGATTAACGAATATTTGAATACCAAATCAAATGGAAATTTTGTCGATATATTTTCTCCTATGATAGGCACTGAAGGAAAGCCATGTAAAAAATGGTTTATTGAAGATGGCTTACATATGACAAAAGAAGGATATGCCTTATGGACAGAAATACTAGCTCCTTTTATTGCAGAAGATTAATCATTTAATTCAAATTTATTATGCTCAGAACAATTATTATAAAGCTATTATTCTTTATTCCTTTATTTGGTTTTTCACAAGAACTATTGATAAATACTACAAACAGAAATTCTACTACGCTAAATGGCACTTGGCACTATATAGTTGATCCTTATGAAACAGGTTATTACAATTACAGATATGAGGCCTTTGACCAATTAGAGAAAGAGGATTGGTCTGCCTTTTATATTAATTACCACCCCAAAGATAAAATGGAGCGAGTTGAGTATGATTTTGATAAATCGCCAACTTTAACAGTTCCCGGGGACTGGAATTCTCAACAAGAAAAATTATTTTATTATGAAGGTACAGTTTGGTATAAAAAATCTTTTAATTATCAATTAGCAAATGATAGTAATCGTCTATTTCTATATTTTGGAGCTATTAATTACAAGGCTGAAGTATATCTAAATGGTAAAAAGTTAGGAGTACATGAAGGTGGTTTTACGCCTTTTAATTTTGAAGTAACTGCTGTTATACAACCCAAGGATAATTTTATAGTAGTAAAGGTTGACAATAAACGCTCTAAGGAAGCGGTTCCAACTTTAAATACGGATTGGTGGAATTATGGTGGAATTACAAGAGATGTAAAACTCATAGAAGAGCCTGCTATTTTTATTCAAGATTATAATATTCAGCTTAAAAAAGGTGGTAAAAGTACCATTACAGGTAGTGTAAAATTAAATAATGCTGATGTTGATGAAAAAGTAACCATTTCTATTCCTGAATTAAAAATAAATAAAATATTTTCTGCTAACAAAGAAGGAAATATTCAATTTGAATTTATATCAAAAAAGATTAAATATTGGTCGCCAAATTCCCCAAAACTCTATGATGTTTATATTAAAACTAAATACCAAACATTAAAAGATGAAATTGGTTTTAGAACGATTGAAACTAATGGTCCAAATATTCTATTGAATGGTAAGTCCATATTTTTAAGAGGTATTTGTATCCATGAAGAAAATGCTATGCGAGGAGGAAGAGCTTATAATGAAGCAGATGCATTGGTGGCTTTAAATTGGGCAAAAGAATTGGGCTGTAATTATGTACGATTGGCACATTATCCACATAAT